>OCVV012884795.1_pt1 | contig 128623 bp, 108 predicted proteins | sample 1539721 | NCBI WGS metagenome assembly OCVV01 (sample SAMN02144230, study PRJEB22623) | gut metagenome | biome: sheep rumen | host: Ovis aries | place: New Zealand
TTTATGTTATACCATGCGTATATAAATATTTCAAGTGTATTGGCTATCCGTATGGCGGCTAACTCATGACTAAAGTCACGAGCGTGCGCCACTTTGGAGAACTATAATTTTCTGTCAACGTGTGAAAGTGTCCACGCACCCATTGTATTCTCCCTGTCAATCCACAATTAACAATCCATTGTCTAATTCTATTCACCCTTTATGTAATTAACATTCTATCTGCATTTTACAATCTATCCACAATTAATATTCTATCTATATCTTACAATCTATCTACAATTAGTATTCTATCCGCTATATACATTCTATCTACTTTTTTTATCAAAGAAAAAGCCCTAGGCAGGTCTAGGGCTTCATAAAACCTATCGGGAATCAACTATCATACGAGAAATAAAAATTCGAATCACAATTCCATCAAGAAAAAAATCAAAGGTTAATCAAGGCCTCCGCAATGGCAACTCCCATGAAGCCAGCAACCATATCTAAAAAGCGCCCCACATCCTGTCCCCTGGTCTCCTCATAATTATCGCAGACAAGGCAGGCAATCGTACGTCCATGGTATTGAATAGGTGCCATCACACCACACTTAATACCACGCTCACTAAGGTACTCATAGATACCTGGATTGGACTCTCTCAACGCATCCACACTTTCAATCTGGATGGGGATGCCCTTCTCTAGTTGGTTATATTGCCCGAATAAGGAGCTTTCGCTTCTCATTGACTCAACGTCCGCTGGATTAGGCTCAAGGCCTTCTAGGGACCAAATAACGTCTTCTAGAGGCATCTCCTCATCAAGTATCCACACCATCAATCGATCCGGATGGATAATGTAACTTGTCTCTTCGAGAATTCGCTCTATTCGCTTCTTGTAAGTTAGATCCTGGGTAATCAGTCCTGCAATACGTAGAACTCTCTCATCCATGGTCCAACTCTTGGTGAATTGATTCTCTCCGAAGTCACCAGCTTCAACTCTCATAAAGGTCAGCGTACAATAGCCTGGCTCTTCTGTAGGACACATGGTGAAGCGAACCCAGGTACCTACAGTCGGGCTAAAGGATACACCTCTTAATTCCTCTCCTGTCTCTTCAACCTGCTGGGCAAAGTGTAGTAGTTCAGTATCACCTCTAGGAGATGTATTGAGATAGGTGTCTCCAACCAGCTCCTCTGGAGTGCGATTTATCATTTTGGCATAGTGTTCATTCACATAGACATATTCAAGATCCTTTACCATATCCTGACTGGAGTCCTTCTTCATGCGGAAGAGGATAAATCCTGCAGGCATTTCCTGAAGGAGCTTCTGTCGATTCAGATGATCATGAACCAGCTGCTCCTCTTTTTTCTACCAGCCTTCAGATCACATTTTTCCTGTAGTAGGAAGAAGATATCCTGAACTTTTTCTACTTCCTGACAGGAAACCACAGCGCTGGCAGAATGAATGGTGGCGGAAATACCATCGATGTCTCGAATTCTCTGAATCTCTCTATGTACCTTACGAAGACGTCTCTCCATAACCTCGGTCTGATCTCCCACAGACAGAATCATAAATTTGTCCTCTGTCCGGCGAAAGATGGACATATCCTTAAACTCATCCCGTATCTTGTCTGCCACAATGGCCATGAGATCCTCAGCCATTTTTTTGTCATACCAACTGCAGAGATCCTTATAGGACAGGACTTCAATCTCTGCCGTGGTATATATTTCTCCATGGAGCCTGTAGAAGTCATCCGCACGAAGGAATGAAATCATCATACCCAGATCATTCTGGAGTCCTGTTATGGCATCTAATCCTACCCGCATCTCTAATTGGTCAGCAGAACGGTTAACCATATCCATGTCATAGAAGAAGCCAATTAGTCCTACAATCTCACCATTATCATACATAGGAAATTCACTTGACATAACAGTCTTCTTATTTCCACCAACGAGAATCTCACGATTGTGATGTAGGTATCCCTTGCCAGCTTGTAATACCTGGTTCTCCTCTTCGATGGCCTGGGATAGATTTAGATTCTGGTTCCAGGACATCTGCTCAATGGTTTTACCGATGATTCCACTTGCAGCACCCAGTCCAAAGTAGTCTAAGAAGGTCTTATTCGCGCCTTGGAATCGACGCCCTTTGTCCTTCCAGTAGACCGCAATATCGATATTCTGAGATAATGCCTTCCATCGACTGGCATTCATTCGAATAGCAGGAGCATGAATATCACATGCCTGATAGGACTCTGATGCATGATCCCCTTCTAGGACCATGCTTCGAAGCATGGAGATATTATGAACATTCTTCAATGGATTATCACGAACAACATATAGAACACGTGCTGTCTGACGTACGCCATTTCGAGGAAGCAAAAAGAGCGAATGCTCCTGCCACATATACCCTCCGTCTCTGGTCTGCAGGCGGAAGATATCCATCACAGTATCCTGCCCTGTATGGGAGAGGAGCTCTCTCATATTGCCTGGTGAAATAAACCGCTTCAGTCTCTCCCGGTCCTCTTCTACAAAGCGACTATACTGTCTTTCATCCTCCACAAGGACGCTATACCCCTCTGTTATGGACCCAACAGGCTCTAATTTACTAGCGGAACTCAGTACCTCAGCAGTATCTAGATCCAGATCAATGAGATATACGGTACTATACTGAGACAGGATATTTCGAATTGTTGAATCTAGTTTTCTTGTACGTTCACGATTATTCTCTACCGTAAGGTCAGTCATTACAACCTTAATGATAGACTGTTTGCCCTGCTTGGATACGCAGGTAGCCTCCACTACAAAGTATCGATCTGCAGCTACAAAACTAATGCGTTCACTGCCACAATTCTCTACAATTCGGTTGGCCGCACTACGGAAGCGCTTCGCTAGTGCTCCGCCTTCCATATTCAGGTGTTGGTTGACAACTGATTCATCCAATCCATTACCACTCTGCACGATCTCTCGATAGTGCTTATTTCTATAAATCAGGTGGAATTGCTGCTCTGGATCATAGAGATAGAGTGCAATGGGCTGATCTGAGATGACATTTACGAGACCAGCGCGTTCATAGAACTCATCCTCTTCTCTGGTCTCCGACTGAATTCCTCTTTCCTTTAAACTATTTTTCAACTGCTCCGCTGGCTCTGGTCTGCCATAGTAGTAGCCCTGGATATATTCACAGCCAATCTGCTCTAGGAAATGCAATTGCTCTTCTGTCTCAACTCCCTCACACAGGGTATGAACTCCAAGGTCTTTGGCCATAGGAACTATGGATTGGATAATACAGCGGCTTCTCTCATCAAAGTCCCTCATGAAGCCCATATCGATTTTGATCTCGTCAAATTCAAAGTTTTTCAGGGTATTCAGTGAGGAATATCCGCTACCAAAGTCATCCATGAGAACCATATAACCACTATTATGGAACTCCCGAATCTGCTCACGGATCCGCTCTGGATTATCCATTACAGTTGTCTCCGTGATCTCTATACGGAAGTATCTTCGCTGCAGACGATACTTCTCAACAGTCTTCTCTAGTATCCCGTGAGGATCGCCATACAGGAAGTCTGTTCTAGAGAAGTTTACAGAGACCGGAATCAATGTAATTCCTCGATCCAATGAGGCCCGCATATCTTCCGCAATCTTCTCAACCATGTATTTATCTAATTTCCAGGTCAGACCTGCTTCTTCTAGCATTGGGACAAACTCTGCAGGAGACAGAAAGCCATATTTTGGGTCTTCCCATCTGGTGAGTGCCTCCATACAACAGACTTTTTTATTCAGCGTACGTACGATTGGCTGATAATATACTTTGATATGACCGCATTCTAGAGCACGGTCTATATTTGACAGGATATAGCCCCTGCGCTGGGACTCCACAACCATCTTCTCATCGAAAACAGCATAATGAGACCCTAGATTACGTGGAACCCTATGACAGGCCATATCTGCGTAGTCACAGGCGATGTGTACCTGAACCCCTGAGTGATAGGTGCGATATACACCAGCTCGAACCGGAAGGGTACGTCCATTATTGAGGGCGGATGTCTCCTGAAAGATCTGGTCTAGGACAGGGCCATATTCGCTCTCCTCTGTGTAGGCAAAGAACTTATCCGCCCCAAAGCGTGCGCTCTGGATCTCACCAAAGTGTCGGCTTAGAATCTGGGCGAACTCCTGGAGTAATACCGTTCCTTCTTCGAAGCCATAGCGGCGATTGTAGTCCTTCAATCCATTTAGATCAAAGCAGATGAAGATTGGCTGAAGTCCTTGTCTTAAGCTGCTCTGGATCCATCCGTCTGCATGGTAAAAAAAGCCTGCCATATTGGACAAACCTGTGAGCTCGTCATAGTATCGATTTTCTTTTTTTATCCCTCTATCCGTCATAGTTTTCTCCTCTATGTCATATATTGGGGATTATATCACTCCTGTTTTCCCTTAAAATACTTTGGCCCTATTCTTCTCAGAATTTTAATAATTCCGAGATTTTTGGACTTGTTCTCTTTGCTTTTTCATGGGATTTAAGTTTGTCGTTCCATCTCTTTTTTGCTATTTTTGCATGAAAGTTTATCTGTAGTTCCATCTCCTTTTTTGCTATTTCTTGCATGGAAGTTTATCCCTAGTTCCATCTTCTTGCTCTGATTCCTTGCCTGACAGTTTACATTTTCAATGCAAGTGACTATCATAAATAAGTCAATTTAAGATTCATAGAAAGTGTGTTATGAAAACGAATAAACACAAGGTCTTGAGAAAGCTTTTTTTTTCAACACTCTATCTCTCAGCCTTTACATTTGGCGGCGGATATGTGATTGTCACCTTGCTTAAGAAAAAGTTTGTAGACGAGCTACACTGGATAGATGAAGAAGAGATGCTAGATCTAGTGGCCATTGCCCAGTCTTCTCCTGGAGCAATCGCCGTCAATGGTGCAATTGTAGTGGGTTATAAACTTGCTGGTCTCCTAGGTGTTCTAGTATCTGTATTAGGGGCTATCCTTCCCCCATTCTTTATCCTAACCACCCTATCCTTTTTCTATGGTATGTTTCGTGAAAATCATATTATTCAAAGCATGTTAAAGGGAATGAATGCTGGAGTTGCAGCGGTTATTATCTCTGTTGTATGGGATATGGCTGCAGGAATCATCGCGTCAAGAGATCTCCTTTTGATTGTGATTATGCTTCTTGCATTCGTAGCCAACTATATTTTTGGTATAAATGTGGTCCTCATTATCCTTGTTACTGCTCTATTTGGCGGCCTTTATACCTTTCTTCGTGAGAAAAAATCCAAAAAGGATATGAAGGAGGACTTGCATAGATGATTTATTTTGAATTATTTCTTGCATTTCTGCAAATAGGTGCTTTCTCCTTCGGCGGTGGGTATGCAGCCATGCCTCTCATTAAAGGTCAAGTTGTAGAACGATACCACTGGATGACAACCAAGGATTTTACGGACCTTATAACGATTTCGCAGATTACTCCTGGACCAATTGCAATCAATGCTGCAAGCTTTGTAGGACATAGCGTAGCAGGAGTATTGGGAGCTATTATTGCAACTCTTGCAGTTATTCTCCCATCTTGTATCTTCGTAACCTTCTTAGCTTGGATCTATACCAAGTATCGGGATCTTACCTTGATGCAGGGAATTCTCCGATTTCTTCGTCCAACAGTTGTAGCTCTAATCTTTGTCGCTGGTTTAGACATCTTACTACCAGCACTTTTCCCGAATGGATTCCTACTTACGAATCATCAAGGGCAGGTTTTATATATCAATCCTATGGATTGGCAGGTATTTATCCTTTTTCTGATTGGTCTCTTTGCTCTACGTGTAAAGAAGATGGATCCTGTGCTTGTAATGTTTTCACTAGGAATTGTGGAAGTGATTATTCAGACGGTTAGCTGAGTTTTATGTTCGTTCGTTTATGCAATAATTCCTACTCGGTTTTTTTCGTTAAGTTTATTTGCAAGTGATTATATATGATTTATTTACAACAACACTTTAATTTCTTTTCTTTTATTTAGAGCTTCTCTAGCTCTTTATTTATAAGGGTTTCAGATGCAACTTATGACTTTTTTAGTAGTCGGTCTCCAACTAGGTAGGAGTAAATTATCGATTCCGGATACGAAAATTTTAGAATTTTTTCACGAAAGCTGTGACTCTCTAGGAGTTGCAGCTTTTTATTTGTCGATTTTTTCGGAGCCTATTTCATAAATGTAGACCAGATTCTACGATTTCTTCGTTCAAATGGAAAAAAACGGAGCATTGTAATTGGAAGCATTTTCTATGGTCTATCATTTAAAAGAAAAAATCGGAGTTTTACCTGTTGTTATGACTTGGTACTTGCTTTATTCTTAACTTTTCTCTCACCAATTTTAAGTTTCTTCCATCTAGACTATGTAATTTCACATTAATTCTAGGCATATTAGGCCTGGAGACACTTTTAATTAACGAGGATTCCGGAGTCTTTTACGTGGAATTCAGTATTGTTTTTCTGGAATATTAAAGTTAACGACTTTTTCGGAGCATTTCATTTTATCTGATCCAGTACTTGTAGACTTGTACTCATGGCTCTTATGCATGTCCTGTAACAAATGACCTTGTAGAATAATTGGTATAAAAGTTGCCGTAAGTTCTAGTATATTCCAAGGTATAAGGCTTGGTAGATTTCCTTGTATATTATTTGTTCTAAAAGTTGGCACAAGTCCTAGTTGATTCCCTGGTAGATGTCCTTGCATATTATTTGTTCTAAAAGTTTGCCCAAGTCCTAGCAGATTCCCAGGTATAAGGCCTGGTAGATTTCCTAATATCTGTTTTAATATATGAACTAGTATAAATCTTGATATAATACCCTGGTTTAGACATGACGAATGCCTTTATTTTAGGCATTTTCTTTATTTACTTAACGAATAATATGGAGCATATTTACCTTCGTTTTGGAGAAATTATGAAACTTGTTGAAAAAAAAGGAGTTCTTAGATTCTAGCAATGCATTTCAGGGGAGATTATCAGCATCAAATCCTTGTTTTTGCTCCGTTATTTTCGTTATCTAAGATAGATTCTCCGTTTTCTTCTCACAATTTCTCTGTTTTTCTCGTTAATTTCATCTAATGTAAATGTTCTTCTGCTATGCTTGTCAGTGACGGCTCCGATTTTTTCGTTCATTTTTCATAAACTCCGATATTTTCGTACGTTGACTACTTTATTTTCTCCTCTGATTAATTATTCTCCGATATCCTCGTTCGTAAACTCCGATTTTATCGATAATATATATATAAACTCCGATTTATTCGTTACCTTATCTAGCTCCGATATTGTCTTTCATATACTCCGATATCTTCATATGTGTTCTCCTAGATCTTCCTTTGATTTCTCCGCAATCTTCGTTATAATACCAATGAATCTCCGACATCTTCTATTTTCTACTCCGACATCCTCCTAAAAAAACTCCAACTTTGTCGTTAAAATACTTGCATTTTTTTCTCTATTAGGATTTAATGGTCTTTGTAGAATTGTTTTTTGTTGATGAATGGAAGTACTTTTATTGTAACTGTATTTCTGTTGATTTCATGCAAGAGAAGAGAGATTTATGGAGAAAGAGATTAATCTAGCTGAGGATCATGTTAATATTTCCAATGTCCTAGCTCGTAAGAAGATGAAGAGTGACTTGGCTGAAAGTAAGGTCAATGTTATGGCCATCAAAAAGGCTGAGTCAGATGGATTCGATTTAGAGGCTACTGATAGCAAGGGTAAGAAGTACACCTATTACGCAGTATCTTTTACTACAAATGAGATGCGTAAAGCTCTTACACCAGATGATACAGAGGGTAAGCCTTCTGGTAGTTTTTATAACCGTCTTCGTAGCCTGGCGATTCGTATGGCGCAGCGCTTAGTTATCCTCACAGATAGTGAAGGACAGTTTAGTGTCCAGCACTTTTATCACAGTGTGGACTACAAGAATGGTAAGTTTACCGTAGCCTTTGAGAACGTTATGCTGCCATATGTACGTAATGAGATTAAGAAGATTGGTTATACACAGATGGATTTTCCAGTCCTCTGGTCCTTTGAGAGTAATGGCGCATTTCAGCTCTATTCTCACCTGAAGAGTGAACTTTTCCACGTGAAGTCCTATCCAGACCATACTTCTACACAGGCTGATTTGGAGACGTACCCAGTACGTTTTGGAGTTTCTGAATTACGTGTTGCCCTTGGTTTTGTATCCCTTGAGGATAATGATCAGGTCTATGAAGAGGCTTCTAAGGGTCATCCGAAGTGGGAGAAACTAGAGAAAGCTCAGAAAAAGCCTAAATATCGCCGTTATGGTGACTTTAAGAATAAGGTTTTATTACCAAGCATTCAGGAAATTAACGAGCGTTCAGACCTTTACATTGATCATATCTATGAGGAAAAGGTAGGAAAAGGCGGTAAGGTTGAGTATATCACCTTCTATATTGCTTATAATCTAGACTATATTAAGTCTCATGTCTGGAATCAGGGAACTGAAGCTAAGGAAGCCTTCATCCCCAATAAGGATATTCTCAGTGTTCAATCGGTTAATCCATATGCGAATCTGTCATATGATGAAGCGAAGACTATATATGAGGCTGGAAAGGGTGATCTAGAGCGCATTAATGCAGCAATTGAGTATACTTCTAAGCAGCCGAATGTTGAGAATTTCGTTGGATATGTTTTAACACTCCTGAAAAAAGGTGATGGTTTTACCGAGAATAAAGCTACGGTTTATGGTTCCGAAGATTCTGCAGCTGCTATGCAGAGCATTCATGAGAGTATTCATGAACCTAATGGTGATATCGCTCAAAAGGTCTGGGATAAGAACAAATCTAAGCCTGAATTTGCTGAGTTTGTCTCCTACTTAGAGGACCAGGGCGTTACTTTAGAGATGTATGAACTTACTTTCACATTATCTGAGCGTAATCGTGAGTTTGTTAACTGGAAGAAGGAATTTCATCCTTAATTACTGCTTCTCTTCTATCTCTTAACTCTTTTCAAATGCTTAAATAAACCCTGTAGATAGGTCATTAGAGCCTGTTTACAGGGTTTTTTGTTATGCGCTTTTATATATATATTTGTATTTCTGCAGTTACTCATTCATGAGTGATATCTTTTGCATTGTCTATTTCAATTGTGTGATAAAAATCATAATTGATTGAAAGACAGATAATTTATCAATTATTTCGCAAGTGTCAAATAATTGAATAGAATCATTCTTATCATTATCAGTTTGATAAGATTTCCTTCGATTAATCTATTTGGATCAGATTTTTGGATATGATTAATTTTTTTTGTTTTTAGTATCTTTTTAGACACCATTAGTTGTTTCATATATCAACCTTAATTTGTTTTTCTCTAGCTAAGACAAATCTAGTTGATTTATGAATTATTTTTGATTAATTTATCATGTGATAAACCTGCGTTATTGTTTTGATTTCTAGCGCTTTCCACTTGTTGATTATTTTATCAACATCGCTTTTCCATGCTTATCACATATAAATCATTATTGCGAATATCGATCCAATTCAGCTTTTCAGGAGGCCGTTTTTTATAAAATCATGGTACTTAGGATTCTAGGTATTATTGATATAGTTTTTTCTGATTGAAATATATGCTATTTATCTAATATGTTGATTATAGTCTATCTATGGAGTCTTTTCAATATATTATTACTATTAAATATTTATAAAATGTTGTTTCTGTTTAATATGTATAGAATATACGTTATTTCTATACTATTAGATATACTCTCTATATTAAAAATATATAATCTATACAGTATATATAATATATTTAACCCTACTATTTATTTAATGTAGGGAACTTTGCCGATCTGATCTCATTTAGGTCTCCTGGAATAGTCTTACCATTATTCTTATACTTACTGGTATGGATTGATGGCTTTTAGCAAAATATGTCTATCTATTTTTAGCCTAAAATCCAGTCAAAACTGTATCGCTATTTTCTACTAGTTGATTTATAATATAACAAGTGAAGAACTTGAGACTTTTTTATCCAAAAAAAATTTTAAAATAGCAGTGAAATACATACAATCTATCGTATCTATATATTACATATCATATATACAATAAAGCCATAAAGTATATAATATCCAATAAATATAAATAAGCCGATAAAATCAATTAATTTATAAAGAATAATAGAGATAACAAGAACAAGGAAGCCAATAGATATATAAAGACCGTAAAGAACAATAAGGCTAAAGAATACAAAGAAAGCAGAAAGAATAAAAAACATAATTAGAATAAAAGAAATATAAAACACAATAAAACCAATAGAAACATAAAGAATAAGATAACTAATAGAAATATAAAGCATAAGAAAACTATAAAGAATTTAAAACATGATAAAACTATAAAGAATTTAAGGAACATAAAGAGCAAAAGGAACATAAAGAATAAAGAAAATGATAGATATAATAAATTTATAAAAGACATAAGGACTGTAAAACATTAAAAAAACAATAAAACTAATAAAGCCATAAGAACTATAAAATTCTTTAAATTTATAAAGACTAATAAAAACTATAAAACCATAAAAGTCATAGAAGCGATAAAAAATGAAAAAAACTAGACAAATATAGTAGATAAAATGTAAGGGAATTATATATGGAATAGAAATAATAAATTATATAGAAAAGATATCTAGACGAAATGAGCTGGAACATATATAATAGATAAGAAAAAAATAGAAAAAACAGAAAAAATAGATTGTATAGATTAGATAGGAATGGTGAAAACATGGGCAATGCAATAACGATTATGTTTACGAACCAAAAGGGTGGAGTCGGAAAGACCTCTACCTGTCTGGGACTGGCTGAGGCGTTTCGTTACATGGGAAGGAAAGTTTTATTAGTAGACTGTGATCCTCAGGCAAATACTACAAGTTCTTTTCAGGTAGATACAGATGGTATTGCAACACTTTATGATTTGATTGTAAATCGTGAACCAATTGAAAATTGTATCATTAGTAATGGTGATGGAATCGATATTCTCCCAGGCGATAAAGTATTAAAGGCCCAGGAAGATATGATTGGACCAGAGAAGATTACAAGACTTCAGCATGAGTTAAAAAAGGTGAAGAATGTATATGATTACATCTTAATCGATACAAATCCTGGAACAGGATTTTGTGTAAAGGCATCGTTTGCTGCAGCTGATGGTGCAATCATTCCATTAAATTTTGAGAAATATGCAATTGATGGTCTAGCAGATGTAATGAGAACAATGGATAGCTTCAGAGATCTGAATGAAGATTTCAAACTCTTTGGTGTTCTTATTAATAAGTTAGATATGAGAATGGGAGATCAGAGACAGGCAAATGATCAGTTTGAAAAGATGAACGGACAAAAGATGGGTGATCAGATCCTTCATGTGTTTGATACTAAGATCCGTACTGATCAGACTATTCCAAAAGCTCAGACAAGAGATGAATCTATTTTCGAGAATTATAAAGGTAGTAAAGCCCAGCAGGATTTCCTGGCATTAGCCGAAGAATTTGAGGAGGAGATTAAAAATGGCTAAAAACATCAGAGAGGCGGATGGATTTAATAATATGTTTGCAAGTCTTGGCGGATTTGGAAACAATACTACTAAAAAGAATGATACAAAAAAGCCAGCAGCGAAGTCTCCTTTAGATAAAGAAAAAAAGGCTGAAGAGAAGAAAGAACATGTAAAAGTAGTTGAAAAGGATACTGAGAAGAAGGCAGAAAAAGAGTCTACTATAAAGTCAGAAGTAGAAAAAAAAGCTAAATTGGAATCTAAATCTACTACAAAGACGGCTGTAATTACGGAGAAAAAGCCTACTAAGAAGGAAGAATTAGAGGCTGAAGAAGCAAAGTCCGAAGAAACTGTAGAAGCTGAAGAAGTACCTGAAACGAAAGAAGTGACCGTAGAGCCTGAGGCTGAAGAAGCCGTAGGAGTTAAGAAGCCAGTAGCGAAGAAAAAAACAAATACATCCAAAACTGCAAAGAAAACATCCATCATGGATGAAAATGAACCGACAGAAAACACATCTGTACGACTCTATGCTAGAAATAAAAAGTACTTTGAAATCAGATCTGCACAATTAGGTGTAAGCCAGATGGAATACATCAACTTCTTATTAGAAGAAGAAGCAAAGAGAGAAGAAGGCCTCGATTTAGATCCTTTTACAATCGAATTACCAAAAAAAGAGAGCACAAGCATCAAGGCGTTAGTATTAGCTAGTCATAATATGGACTTCCTGAGAGATGCATCTGCAAAACTTGGTATGAAAATGACACAGTTCATTAACTGGATGTTAGATAATGAACGCGAACGTGAAAGAACAAACGGACCAAGAAAGAAAATCAAATAATTCTAATTAAGACACATGAATCAACTAGTACATTTGATTGAATTCATACGTTTAATCTATTATATGTCTATTAAATAGGCATTTTAATAGCTAATTGGATGCTAGGAAAATGAGCCTGTAAAGCTAATAAATATAGCTTTACAGGCTCGTTGTGCTTTATATCAACAAGGAATCTGATAGTATTTTAGTGAATAACTATATGTTTTTAGAACTTAAAACTGCATATTCAGAAAGAAAAAAATACAATTCGTAATCCAAAAAACCAATTGTAAATAAATTTCAAAATACAATTCGTAATCAAAAGAACCAATTCTAAATGAATTTCAAAATACAATACATAGAACGGAAATATATTCTTGAACGGAAATTTGAATGCTTTTTTTAGAACAAGGAGGGGTGAAAGCAGTTAGGATATAGGAATTCTTTAAAACAAGGAGGAATGGAAGCAGCTAGGATATAGGAATTCGTTAGACCAATGAGGGATGGAAGCAGTATAGGATAGTGGAATTCCTTAGAACAAGGAGGAATGGAAGCAGTTAAGATATAGGAATTCTTTAGAACAAAGAGGGATGGAAGCAGTTAGGATATAGGAATTCCTTAGATCAACGATAGATGGTATCAGATTGGTTATAGACACAGACTATAACTAGGTCTACATTTCATGTATTATACAATACCCATAGAAGTTGCTATGATTACATCAGGTTAACCGAACAGGAAAAAGATTACAAAAACATAAAAAAAAGATTACAAAAACAAAACAGGAAACGATCGAAAAAGAAAAAAGGTTCCACTAGTTTTATAAAGAAGAATCATTAGCACATTTAGGAGGAAAACCAAGATGAAGAAGAAAGTTTTAGCATTAGCGCTTGCAACAATAGCAGTTATTGGTGCACTGACAGGATGTGGATCATCCTCTAAGAAGATCACCGTTGCAATACCAAATGACACAACCAATGAGGCGAGATCATTACTACTCTTAGAGGAGAATGGCCTGATTAAGTTAGATAAGGACGCTGGTATCCAGGCAACTGTTAAGGATATCAAGAAGAATCCTTACAACATTGAATTCAAGGAAGTTGAGGCTGCTCAGGTTCCTAATGTATTACAGGATGTAAACTTCGCAGTTATCAACTCAAACTATGCACTGGATGCAAAGTTAAACCCAACCAAGGATGCACTTGCAATCGAGGGATCCTCCTCAGCATATAGTAATATCCTTGCAGTAAAAGAAGGCAACGAGAATACAGACCTTACGAAGGCTCTGAAGGCTGCTCTGGAGTCCAAGCAGGTTGCAGATTATATCGCTAAGCAGTACGATGGTGCTGTTGTATCCACAGTTGATAATCCTACAGATGGATATGATTCTTCTGTTGACTATGCAAAGCTTGCTGGTCAGAAGATCACAGTTGCAGCATCTCCAACTCCTCACGCTGAGATCCTGGCAGTAGCTAAGGACATCCTGGCTAAGAAGGACATCACCCTTGAAGTAACTGAGTTTACAGATTACGTACAGCCAAATAAGGTTGTTGACTCTGGGGAAATCTACGCTAACTACTTCCAGCATAAGCCATACTTAGATGACTTCAACAAGGAAAATGGTACCAAGGTTGTATCCGTAGCTAGCATTCACGTTGAGCCAATGGGTATCTACGGTGGCAAGTCTAAGTCCCTGGATGAACTGAAGAAATAATTAGACCTTCCGAAATAAATCAAAATAACAAAGCTTGGTTTATATCTCCTTATTGGAAATGTGGACCAAGCTTTAAAGTGTTTATAAGGAATAGAATATTTCTAGAAGATATTGAAATCTAAAAGATGGTAATCTAAAAAATATAGGTGTCTAATATATAGAAGTCTAAGAAATAAAAGTCTAAATGGAGAAGCGAGAATGATTGAAATAAGGGAATTAAATAAGACATTCACCAGCGGTGGCGATACAGTCGAAGCCCTGCAGAATATTAACCTCACGGTAAATGATGGGGATATCTATGGCATTATCGGAATGTCTGGTGCTGGTAAGTCTACCTTGGTACGCTGTATCAACCTCTTGGAGCGTCCTACAGATGGTCAGGTACTAATCGATGGGGTGGATATGACCCAGTTGAGTCCAAAACAGCTAAGAGAGAAGCGCCGTAATATTACCATGATTTTCCAGGGCTTTAATCTCTTGATGCAGAGAACCTGCCTGAAGAATATCTGCTTTCCTCTGGAACTTGCAGGTGTAAATCGTAAGGAAGCCCACCAGAAGGCAATGGAATTACTGGAACTGGTCGGCCTTCCTGATAAGGCTGATAATTATCCGGCCCAGCTCTCTGGTGGTCAGCAGCAGCGTATTGCGATTGCAAGAGCACTGGCAACCAATCCAGAAGTGCTCCTCTGTGATGAGGCTACATCCGCTCTGGATCCTAAGACCACTCATCAGATCCTCCAGCTGATTCGTGAGATCCACGATAAGCTTGGCATCACTGTCATCATCATTACCCATCAGATGAATGTGGTTGAGGAAGTATGTAATCGTGTGGCAATCCTGGATCATGGCCAGGTAGTGGAAGAGGGCGAGGTCACTCAGATCTTCTCCGCGCCAGAAAGCGAAGCCGCGAAGCGTCTGGTATTCCCTGAGGGATTCCAGGATGCAGAATTCTCTGAGAACCTGCATCGTATTCGTGTTGCCTTCAATGGATCGAAGGCGACAGAGACTCCTCTGATTGCCCAGATGGCCAAGGATGAAGGTATCCTTGCTAGCATCCTCTTTGCATCTACTCGAAGCATCGGTGATAAGGCCTATGGAACTATGATTCTGGGAATCAAGGATTCTGAGGAAACTGTTTCTCGTGCAATCAAGTATCTGAAGCAGATGCCTGAAATCGATGTGGAGGAATTGGCATAAATATAAACCAGGTTGGAGCTTGGTTTACATTTATAAAATTGTGAAGCAGACGGCCTAGAGACTAGGCTGATTCGAGGTGAAGCAGACGGTCTAGAGACTAGGCTAATTTGATGTGAAGCAGCGAAGGAAAAAAGATAAATATGGACTTGCAATGAATGAAATTGCAAAGAAATGAAGGAGATAGATATGTCTGAATTATTCTCACAAGAAGTATTGCAGGAGACACTGGATATCCTACAGAGTGAATTCTTACTTGCTACATGGGAGACCCTGTATGTAACTGTTATATCCACCCTATTTGCAGTCATCATCGGCTTGCCACTGGGTGTGCTCTTGGTATCAGGTGGAGAAAATGGTGTCCGTCCATTACCAAAGTGGCTGATGTCCATCTTGAATGTGATCATCAACCTCCTACGCTCCGTGCCATTTCTGATTCTGATGATTGTTGTAATGCCTCTGACACGCCTGATTATGGGAACGGTCGTTGGTACTGCACCATCCATCATCCCACTGGTGATTGCGGCATTTCCTTTCGTATCTCGTCTGGTTGAATCCAGCCTCCGAGAAGTGAATCCCAATGTGATCGAAGCGGCTCAGAGTATGGGCGCGTCACCTTTCCAGATTATTACTAAGGTGATGATCCCAGAGTCAGTACCTTCTCTGATCTCGAACTTTACAATCGCGATTACAACCATCCTGGGCTACACCGCAATGAGTGGTATCATCGGTGGCGGCGGATTAGGTAAGATCGCTATCAACTATGGTTATTATCGCTATAAGTATCTGGTCATGATCTGTGCTGTTATTCTCTTAATTGTGATGGTTCAGGTATTCCAGAGCATTGGAACCAAGCTGTCTGTGAAGCTGGATAAGAGACTTCGCAATCGCTAGGATAAAATATGATTGTATGTAGGAGACGATGTATGTCGTCTGCGAAAAGCTTACGTGTTTGTTATAATGGGGTCAGGACTAAGTTCCTGGCCCTTTTGTCATAAAGGGCGGAAGTGGAAGTAGCTGAGACCAGTTGGATGCCTAGGAATAGTGAGATAACAAGGCAGATGGGAGAATGATTTTCGCCCAAACCATTGCTGGTAGAATGAAAAGACATTAGTGTATAAGAGGTAAGTATGAATCTAATATTAGTGGCGCTTGGAGGCGCACTTGGAGCCGTTTGTAGATATGGAATTAGTCTACTGCCATGTAAGGTGAATTATCCAATATTAACCCTGGTGACCAATATATGCGGTGCAATTCTCATTGGATTCATCGTCGGAATTTCCATGAATCGTGGTTGGTCAAGCCAGTGGGTTTTATTCTGGAAGACAGGTGTTTGTGGGGGATTTACTACTTTCTCAACTTTCTCTCTGGAGTCCATGCAGTTACTGGATGAGGGGAGATATCTAGCCGGTGGTTCCTACATGGGGCTAAGCCTAGTCTGCTGTCTGGTGGGAGTTATACTGGGGCAGAGAATTGCGAATTGCATGTAGGCACAATTATAGTGAAGAAAGCTGTGGGCTGCTTGGTAAAGGATTGTAGCTTCAAATTGTCGACAAATAGTTGTAAAATGCGATGCATATAAAGTGATAAAAATGGGGATATATCATGATACGAAAGCAATTACGATTTCTCGCAAAGAAGATCCCACATGTGATTGGGTTCACTGGGAAAACAAAAAGAGAATCTCAGAGATTCTCGCTGAAGCACCGCCATGTAACGGGCAGAAAAGTGGAAATCCTATGCTTTGGAGATAGCATGACAGAGGGGTATGGTGCGCCGAATTCCTATCCTGAGGAACTAGAGAAACTAACTGGTCAAAAAGTGCGTAATCTGGGCGTATCTGGAGCGACTTCGGATGAAATCACCATTATGGCAGGCGGAATGAAACCAGTTCTGCCTCGGAAAAAGTATCGACATATCCGTAAGAGTGTCCTTCTGGAAGCTAGAAGCATCTATATACGGCATAATATCCTAGGACTGGAACAAGTGAACCCTGCAAACAGAAAAGAACTATATGAGGCGAATATGGCCGCAGATGAGGAGATGGATAAGAATTCCGAGATGAGTCATGTCGCTGGGAAGGTTGATTCGGATGGAAAAGCAGGAGTGAATGAAGCAGAGGCCAGTGTAGATAGTAAAGCGAGGGAGACTGGCTGGAATCGAATTACAGGGAAGCATCCTAGTCATCACTCAGGTCAAGATCTAGACCGAAAGTCAGGCCAAAATACGAGTCATCATGCAGGTCGTCACAAGAAAAAGAGAAACTTGGTACTGATCCTGGAGATGGGCAGCAATGGTGGCTGGAACAATGATTACCAGATTCTGATTGAGCAATATCGATCCATTATTCAGCACTGGAATGTAGACCGGTACATTATCGTGGGTGACACCGATGATCCGATCTCTTCCATCGACGAAATGGTATCCTCTCAGGCAAAGAAGGATCGTTTTGCTGGAATCCAACCTCGATCTAGGGAAAATAGTTGGGAAAGAGCCCTAAGGGAGGCCTTCGGTCTACATTTTATCAATATGCGTAAGTACTTGATTGAATATGGACTGGATCTGGCTGGGCTGGAAGTGACGGAAAGGGACGAGCTGGAGCAGGCGGAAGGGAATATCTCTGTGCAGCTCCGGTCGGACTGGACCCACTTCAACCAGCATGGTTACTATGCCAAGGCGGTGGGAATCTATGAGAAGGGCTGTGAGCTGGGGTACTGGTGAGGAAGTGGAAAAGTGTGAATGTTTGTAGTCTGAGCATTGGTATGTGGGTTACATATAGTAAAAACGTAGATAGAACGAATAGAATGTATAGATTAAATAGAATATATATGAAGAGTGCTTGGAATAATTAGGAGGATGAAGTAGGACAAGCCCTATCCTGCATTGATATGGCGGACGAAGTAGGACAAGTCTTGTCTTGCATTGATATGGCGGATGATGTAGGACAAGCCCTATCTTGCATTGATATGGCGGATGATGTCAGGAAGCTGGAATCTAGGGAAATTAATGATTTGTTAATGAAATTTGGCAAAAATTAAGAATTTATATGAAAAGTGGCGATGATTTGAATGCTAGGATATGGCAGACGAATGCATCGCTATTTTTGTGTAGTGAGGATGCAAAATCTAGGGGAGGAATGTAGGTAAAGATGAAAAGAAATAATTGATGGGTATAGAAATGGGAAGGAACGAATGGGACTAATAGAGGAATTACAGAAAGAAAGAGGGAGACTAGAGAAGGCGAAAAATTGGATTGAGTCATCTAAAAAAGGGACAAAGAATAATAAAGAAAATGAACGAGAATGGAGTCTTCAATGTTCTACCATGAACGGAAAGAATAGGTACTATTTATACGATGGGGAGTCTGAGAAGAAATATCTATCTCAGAAGGAATGTAAAATCATCCAAGATTTAGCACAAAGTGAGTATGAAAAACGCCTTAAAAAGTGTGTAGACCAGGAACTGGTTCGACTCATTCGGCTACAAAATTGCATTATGAAGAATTCCATTGACGATGTATATGAAAAAATGCACCCAGGGAAACAGAAATATATACAGCCTGTAGAATCTAGTAAATATCAGATCTTCGAAGATTGGAAGAATAGGAACTATCAGGGGAAGGGATTTGCTCCAGATGCTGTGGAGATATACTCAAATAACGGGGAGAGGGTGCGATCCAAGTCGGAGAAGATATTGGCAGATATGTTTCTAAGTAAAGGAATACCATACAAATACGAGTGTCCTTTGGAACTAAGGGATAGGAGAATTGTGTATCCTGACTTTACTTTTTGGGATATCGAGAACCAACGGGAAATCTATTGGGAGCATGATGGGAGAATGGATGATCCAGAATATGCTGAGAAGGCGGTAAGAAAAATTGATGGGTATGTCCAGAGTGGAATCTTGCTTGGGGAGCAACTAATTATTACGTATGAGACGTCAGGATATCCGCTGAATGGAAGAGTTGTTGAGATCTTGGTGGAGAAGCAGTTGCTTGGAAGGTGCAATCTGTAATTCTGTACTGGGAGATGGTTTTAGGTGGATAGGGTGGTTGTTGGATGCGGCTGGAGGAGGTGAGGCTGGAGATGGCCCTGGCTGGAGATGGCCCTGGCTGGAGATGGCCCTGGCTGAAGATGGTCCTGGTTGGAGGTGGTCCTAGCTGGAGAAGACCCTAGCTGGAGATGGTGAGGCGTAAGTGCGGGAGGCAAAAACTTGCTCAGTACTTATGCTCTGAGGTAGAGAAGGCAGTAGGGGGTAAGTAGGAATGGCGGAAACCTGCTCAGTACTTATGCTCTGAGGTAGAGAAGGCAGTAGGGGGTAAGTAGGAATGGCGGAAACCTGCTCAGTACTTACGGCCTGAGGTAAAGAAGGCGTCGAGAGGTAAGTAGGAATGACAGAAACCTGCTCAATACTTACGGTCTGAGGTAAAGAAGGCAGTAGGGGGTAAGTAGGAATGACAGAAACTTGCTCAGTACTTACGATCTGAGGCATAGAAGGCGTCGAGAGGTAAGTAGGAATGACAGAAACCTGCTCAGTACTTACGCTCTGAGGCATAGAAGGCAGTAGGGGGTAAGTAGGAATGACAGAAACTCGCTCAGTACTTATGCCAAGAAGCCGCCTAACATAGGAGTGCTGTGCAAGTTAAGTATAATGGTTTGTAAATGATAAATTACTTACGTATACTGTTGATAGAGGAGAGACTATAGGAACAACAGCACCATGAATGCTAGTAATTAAAGTTAACCTAGGAATCACAGTTAATCTAGGAATCACAGGTAATCCAGGAATCACAGGTAATCTAGGAATCACAGGTAATCCAGGAATCACAGGTAATCCAGGAATCACAGGTAATCCAGGAATCACAGTTAACCTAGGAATCAAACGTAATTGATAAAGTACAAAGATAGCTTCAAGAATAGGAGGGCAGAAAAATGGTCACAGTATATTGCTACGATAGATGCTCCACATGTAAGAAGGCACTGAAGTGGTTAGATGAGAAGGGTGTGAGTTACAAAACGGTGGATATCAAGGGAGATCATCCAACCGCTGAGCAGATTCAGGAATTCTATGAGAAAAGTGGGCTACCATTGAAGAGATTCTTCAATACCAGCGGTCAGCTCTATCGTGGAATGGAGCTTTCTAAGAAACTGCCTGAGATGAGTGAAGAAGAACAGATCAAACTGCTTGCATCAGATGGAATGCTGGTAAAGAGACCACTGCTCATTACAGATGAGACAGTTTGCACAGGATTCAAAGAGACAGATTGGAGCGAAGCGCTGAACCTGTAGGCTGCGCGAACCTTGATTCTATGAATATACAGATCTTTGGTAGCAAGAAGAATAATGACAGCAAGAAGGCGGAGAGATACTTTAAGGAACGTGGAATTAAGTTCCAGTTTGTGGATATGAAGGAAAAGGGGCTATCTAAGGGAGAATTCCGCTCTGTGGCCCAGGTAAATGGCGGCTTGGAAAATATGCTAGATCCTAACTGTAAGGATCAGGATACACTGACACTGATTCAGTATCTGGCAGAAGAAGACAAGCTTGAAAAAATCCTGGAAAACCAGCAGGTATTAAAGCTTCCAATCGTCAGAAATGGCAAGCAGTCTACTCTGGGATACCAGCCTGATATCTGGAAGACTTGGAACTAGTCTCTCTGCGTCTAACTTTTCATAATTAGAGTAGTCATATTGCAGTTTTTTTGAATGTGAACACACTTCCTCGAAAGGAATCAGTGAGGAATAATGTCACACTCATTCTTCTCTTTTTCGAGGGAGAGGACTATAATAAATGGACATATATGATGCGAAGGGGTTTACATCATATAATCGCCTGCGAAGGGGTTTACATCATACAATCGCCTGCGAAGGGGTTCGTAGGTAGCAATATATCTATATTGTGAAAAAGAGCTTATGAAAAGGGATCTGGTTCTTGTTCATGAGTGCGGCAGATATATCTATATTGTGAAAAAGGGCTTATGAAAAGGGGAAGAGGATATGTTAAGGGTTTTTCTAGTAGAGGATGAAGTCGTCATCCGAAAAGGAATCGTGAAGACTGTGGACTGGCAGGCGGAAGGATTCGAACTGGTGGGAGATGCTGGTGATGGGGAACTAGCCTACCCAATGATCCAAGATACACGTCCGGATATCGTGATCACGGATATTCGTATGCCTTTTATGGACGGGCTGGAACTGTCTCGTCTAATCAAGAAGGAACTTCCCAAAACAAGGATTATCATATTATCAGGCTACAATGAATTCGACTATGCAAAGCAGGCAATCGATATCGGCGTAGAGGAATATCTCGTGAAGCCGATTGATGGCGAGAATCTCCTATCTGCGCTGAAGAAAGTTGGCGCTAGTATCGCTGAGGAACGTCGTAAGATGGACCTGATGGCGGCCTATTCACGCCGTGTCTCTGCCCAGGAGGCATACCTGGCTCAGACAGCAGATATAACTATGTCTCAAGATGGACTGAGCTATCCGCAGGCAGGAGGTAGTGCCCAGCCTCAGGATACATCATCCATGGAATCTCATAACGCCCAGACGGAAGCTAAGTCTCTAGAAATAGACGCCCGGACAAGCTCTAAGGATGATATGCAGCACTCATATGGCGAGAGGGAGTCCAGCAGGCGGCAGTCTACCACGGACGATACTCCAATCGACATGAAGGAACTGAAGCTTAGCACCCTAAATAGTAAATCCATCATGGACTTTTTGAATACTGGGAAAAGGGATCAGATAGATAACTTCCTCACATCCTACTTCGAGGATTTGGGCCCAAGCAATCTGAAGTCTACCCTGTTCACCCAATATGTCCTTTATAACATGTACTTTGCCTTTGCGGAATATCTGAAGAAACTGGGCGTCTCTGATGAAGAGAATGAGAGAATCTGTGGCACTCCGGAGACCATCATTCAGCGTCTCTATAACCTGGAGTCTGGTCGTGTCTATATCCAATCCATTATGGAGGGGATTATTGATATTCGAGATGCAAAGAAAAACCGCGTTTCTAGTTTGATGCTAGAAGCCACTAATTACATCCAACAGCATTTTCAAGAGGATGATTTCTCTCTAAATCAGACGGCAGCTGCGGTGAATCTCAGTCCAAATCACTTCAGTACGGTATTTCGTAAGGAGATGGGACAGACCTTTATCGAGTATCTCACGGATGTCCGTATGAATGAGGCGAAGCATCTCATTGCTACCACGAAGGAGAGAGTGACAGATATTAGTTATATGGTGGGCTATCGTGATCCTCACTATTTCAGCTCGCTTTTCAAGAAAACCCAGGGCATGACACCCAAGGAATATCGAAATTCTATGGAAGCAGGTTCTAGCCAGACCCAATCTAGCCAGGAATTAAGCCAGAAGGATAGCCAGAAGCAGGCTAGCCAGGAATTAAGCCAGAAGGATAGCCAGACCCAGGCTGACCAGGAATTAAGCCAGAAGCAACCAGATAACTATATTTCACCAGCCTTCACCTACGATCTAACCCAAACTGGGGAGAATCCTGCATGATTGGGCATGGTCTACATTTCCATCAAGGAACTGGAAGTGAATGGATAAAGGACTGGCTCTGGCACCTCCAAGGCAACAGGAATAGTGGGACAAAGGACAGACTCCGGCATCTCAAGGGTAGCAGGAATAGCAGGACAAAGGACAGGCTCCGGCATCTCAAGGGCGGCAGGAATAGCCGGATGAAGGGCTGGATCCGACGATCTCTGGGGAAGCGGGGAAGTCTAAGGACTCAGATTCTGGTGAATTTCTGGGTGGCGATCCTACCTTTGATCCTTCTGGTGTCAGGCATGCTGGTGAATACCTACAGTATCTACCAGGAATATGACAGCATCGTGCAGGATATCACCAGGGCGAATCAGTACAACATGACCTTCAAGGAGGACATGGACGAGACCATGTACCTGATTGTGGTGGGCTCTATCAAGTGGAATAACCGTACAGAGCGGGAGGCTCTTGGCGCGGACAATCCCTATCGACAGATTGATGCTGCCAGACGGCAGTTCCAGAAGCTGAAGACCACAGTCAAGGATGAGAAGATCCAGAACAATCTGAATACCATTCTAAGACTCCTAGATACCCTGGAGAAACGTGTGGATGACATCCTCCACAATGTGGAACAGGGCGGCTTCTACGATGAGAATATCTATAAATTCAACACGGATATCACCATACTCACTACCCTGATCCAGAATGCGATTCAGCAGTATATCTATGAAGAGGCCAGTGAGATGGAAGTGGTGCGACAGACCATAGCGGGACGAGTTACCATCTTCCTAAGGGTGAGCCTAGTGATTCTGGCGCTGATTGTCCTGATGAATATCATCCTGACCCACTTTCTCACCAAGCAGATTATTGACCCAATTCAGAGCCTGTATCAGGCGACAGAGGCCTATGCAAGAGGAGACTTCACCCACAAAGTGGAATCCCATGCTACCAATGAGCTGGGTACTCTGGCGGAGCGCTTCGATCGCATGGGTGATGAGATCCGTAAGCTCATGCGTACCAATGCCAGAAAGGAGAGGGAGAAGGAGACCTTAGAGATGAAGCTCCTGACGGCTCAAATTAATCCCCACTTCCTCTATAACACCCTAGATACCATTGTATGGCTGACGGAGGCTAAGGAAAATGAAGAGGCCATCCGAATCACCAATGCCCTGAGTGAATTCTTCCGGGTATCTCTCTCCAATGGTCGTGATATCGTCACTATTGAGGAAGAGGAGCGGCATATTCGTAGCTACTTAGAGATCCAACAGGTTCGTTTCCAGGATGTAATGGAGTATGAGGTGGATATCCCTGAGAACCTTAAGGGCTATGCAATCCCTAAGATGACCCTGCAGCCGATTGTTGAGAATGCGCTGAATCATGGAATTCGTCATAAAAGGGGCAAGGGACTAATCCGTGTCTCTGCTCAGTTACGTGGGGACCATATCCTACTAACGGTAGAGGATACAGGTGCAGGAATGACCAGAGATCAGCTGGACGCCTACCGGCAGATGCTTCTCACTGGAGAGGCCACCATGGAGCGAATGGGCCATGGTTTTGGTGTCGCCAATGTGGTTAGAAGGCTGAAGATCCACTATGGAGCGGAGGTCGACTTAGCCGTATATTCTAGGGTTGATGAAGGCACCAGACTGGTGATCTCCCTACCGAAAAAGATCCCATTTGTCCCATAGGGAGCTTATCTTATCGTAGAAAATTCTACCCATCGTAAAATTTCCTACCTATTTTCGAAAAAATTTCGTACTTCGATTCACACACCGTAGATTTTTCCACCCAGGAGAAATCTACGGTTTTCATTTCTAAAAAAAATATAAACTTTTTTCGTAATAATCTCCGTATTAGATGCCCAGACTTCTTCCTATAATGACAATTACAGAGAACAGTTCTGTGAGGAATAAGCCTCACAGAAACGGAAAATTCTTCTAGGTCATATCACAGAAAAGAGGGGGTTATTTTTTATGAAAAAGAAGATTTTAAGCTTAATGCTCTGCGGAATGATGGCCATGGGTGTTATGGCTGGATGCGGAAGCGCCGGCAAGAAGAGCGCAGACAAGAAGTCTGGCTCCAAGGATGGCACAATCACAGTTGGATTCTCACAGGTAGGTGCTGAGTCTGACTGGCGTACAGCTAACACCAAGTCTATGAAGGAGACATTCTCCGAGGCAAATGGCTACAAGCTCATCTTCGATGACGCACAGCAGAAGCAGGAGAATCAGATTACAGCCATCCGTAACTTCATCCAGCAGGATGTAGACTACATCGTCCTGGCTCCAGTTACTGAGACTGGTTGGGACACTGTACTGAAGGAAGCTAAGGATGCTGGAATCCCTGTTATCATCGTTGACCGTATGGTTGATGTATCTGATGACAGCCTCTACACCGCTTGGGTTGGTTCTGACTTCTATGCAGAGGGCTCTAAGGCTTGCGAGTGGCTGAATGCTTATGCAACTGCTAAGGGCGTATCTGGCAAGGATCTCCACATTGTTGATATCCAGGGTACCATCGGTGCATCTGCACAGATTGGACGTACTAAGGGTATGGACGAGGCTGTTAAGGCTTACGGCTGGGATCTCTTAGAGCAGCAGACGGGTGAGTTCACACAGGCTAAGGGACAGGAAGTTATGGAGTCTGTTCTGAAGCAGCATGACAATATCAATGTTGTATATTGCGAGAATGATAACGAAGCCTTCGGTGCAATTGATGCTCTGACAGCAGCTGGTAAGAAGGTTGGCGGAGACATCGCTAATGGCGAAGTTATGGTTATGTCCTTCGACTCTACTAATGCTGGTCTGAAGGATGTCCTGGATAAGAAAATCACTCTGAATACGGAGTGTAATCCTCTTCATGGACCTCGTGTAGAAGAGATCATCAAGAAGCTTGAGGCTGGCGATAAGGTTGACAAGCTCCAGTACGTAGATGAGGCTATGTTCGCTGTTGATGACACTGTTAAGTCTGTTAAGGCTAAGATGTCTGCAGGCGGCGAAAAGGACTTCGACATAACTGTTGTAACAGATGATGTAATCTCAAAGAGAGCTTACTAATACCAAATGAACTAGATATGACTTAGAGTGAAGGTGGGATGGCGTGCGTAGTCGGTGGTGAATCGATTACGACACGCCTTTTCCATAAATGTAGACCAGAATCTTGATTTTCAGCAAAGCGGATACCTGCGATGGATCGTAGGGGCGGCGAGACTGCAAAATGAAAGGTAGGGTTTACATTTCCAAGTATAAAAAGAAAAGGAGAAGCAGGATGGATGCGGAAGTAGTACTAACCATGCGGGACATCGATAAGACATTCCCCGGCGTTAAGGCCCTGTCCGGCGTTGACTTCACATTGAGAAAAGGCGAGATTCACGCACTCATGGGAGAAAATGGCGCAGGCAAATCCACTCTGATAAAGGTTCTCACAGGTGTCTACGAGTTGGAGACCGGAGAGATCCGGATGGAGGGGAAGGATAAGCCAATCATCAATCATAGCCCGGAGGATGCTCAGAAGAATGGCATCAGCACGGTATATCAGGAGGTTAATCTCTGTCCCAACCTAACCGTAGGTGAGAATCTCTACCTGGGTAGAGAACCGAGAAAGGGCGGATTCATCGACTGGAAGGCAGTTCGGAAATATTCTAAGGGCCTCTTAGAGGGACTAGAGATCGAGGCAGACCCAGATCAGTTACTTGAGGATTGCTCCATTGCGGTACAGCAGATGATTGCCATCGCTCGTGCAGTAGACCAGCAGTGTCAGGTTCTCATCCTGGATGAGCCAACCTCTTCATTAGATGACGAGGAAGTTGAGAAGCTCTTCACCCTGATGCGTAAGCTTCGTGATAAGGGCGTAGGTATCATCTTCGTCACACACTTCCTAGAGCAGGTCTATGCAGTATGTGACCGGATCACAGTTCTGAGAAATGGTCAGTTGGTTGGAGAATACAAGGCTTCTGAGTTGCCACGTGTACAGTTGGTAGCGAAGATGATGGGTAAGAACTTCGATGACCTGGCAGATATCAAGAGTGGTCATGAGGGTAAGGTGGAGAGTGATGCACCTGCAGTTATTAAGGCAGAAGGCATAGGTCATCATGGCACCATTCATCCATTTGACCTGGAAATCCATAAGGGCGAGGTCATCGGCCTAACAGGCCTCTTAGGATCTGGCCGTTCCGAACTGGTTCGTAGTATCTACGGTGCAGATAAGGCGGACAGCGGTAAGCTCTTCATCAATGGTAAGGAGGCGAAGATCAATAAGCCTCTGGATGCCATGATGCTTGGAATGGGCTATCTCCCTGAGGATCGTAAGAAAGAGGGCATCATCGACGACTTATCTGTTCGTGAGAATATCATCATCGCAATGCAGGCTAAGAAGGGCATGTTCCACCTTATGAGTCGTAAGGAGATGGAAGAGGCAGCAGATAAATTCATTGATCTATTGGATATCAAGTGCGCAAGCCGTGAGACTCCTATTAAGAGCCTCTCCGGTGGTAACCAGCAGAAGGTTATCATCGCCCGCTGGCTCCTAACCAATCCAGAATATCTGATTCTGGATGAGCCGACACGAGGGATCGATATCGGAACCAAGACAGAGATCCAGAAGCTGGTTTTGGACCTGGCAGATCAGGGCAAGGCAGTCACCTTCATCTCCTCCGAAATCGAGGAGATGCTTCGAACCTGCTCACGTATGGCAGTGCTTCGCGATGGCTATAAAGTTGGAGAATTATCTGGCGACCAGCTGAATCAGAAGGACATCATGAATACCATCGCTGGAGGGGAAAATGTAGACCGTGGCGGAGCTATGAAGGATGAAGCAGAAGTGAGTGCAGCAGTTGATGAGACAGAAAAGGCAACAGAATCTCTAGCAGCAGAGACAAATGGGGAGGAGGAAAAGTAATGGCTAAGGCAATACAGAAAAAGAACAGCATCGTGCACAATCGCTTGTTTCTCCCAGTGATGTGTCTGATTGCAGTGTTAATTGTAAATCTCATACAGACACCAGACTTCTTCCATATTTCGATGAATAATGGTGTGTTATATGGTTACATCATCGACATCATTAATCGTGGATCCGAGCTGGTAATCCTAGCTGTTGGTATGACCCTGGTAACCGCATCATCTGGTGGACAGGATATCTCTGTTGGTGCCGTTATGGCCGTAGCTGGAGCTGTCTGCTGTCAGATCCTGTCAGGTGGAGAGGTATCTACCAACACCCTGGCTGCACCAATTATCCTGGCAGCTCTTGCAGGAATCCTGGTATCTGGTGTATGCGGAGCCTTCAACGGCTTACTGGTTGCGAAACTCCATATCCAGCCAATGGTTGCTACACTGATCCTCTTTACCGCAGGACGTGGTATCGCACAGCTGGTAACTAAGGGACAGATCACTTACATCCGTGTTGACTCCTATAAGACGATCGGTGGTTACATCGGCAAGTGTCCAGTACCAACACCTGTATTTGTTGCTATTCTGACAGTTATCCTGGTTTCCCTGATTTTGAAGAAGACAGCCTTAGGACTCTACATCGAATCCGTTGGTATCAACGGAGCTGCAAGCCGTCTGGTTGGTTTAAATTCAACCATGCTGAAATTCATCACCTATGTGATCTGTGGCCTCTTAGCAGGTCTGGCAGGTATCGTAGCATCTAGCCGTATCTACAGTGCAGATGCCAATAATATCGGTCTCAACATGGAGATGGATGCTATCCTGGCAGTTGCTCTGGGTGGTAATAACCTGGGCGGTGGTAAGTTTAATCTCATGGGATCCATCATTGGTGCCTACACCATTCAGGCACTGACCACATCCCTCTATGCTATGAATGTATCTGCGGATCAGCTCCCAGTATATAAGGCAGTCGTAGTTGTCATCATCGTTGTAATCCAGAGTCCAATCTTCCGCGAGCGTATGGCGAAGCGTAAGATTGCTAGAAAGGCGGTGGCATAAATGAAGGGCAAGTTGAAGCTTTCTAAGACCGGATTCTTACTTTTGATTACCATCGTGATGTTCATCATCATGTATGCAATTGGTATGGTAGTCTTTTTTGACAAGGGATTCGCCAGACCACAGATGTTTTTAAACCTGTTTATCTCTAATGCGGGACTCCTAGTTATCGCGTGCGGACTGACAATCGTTATGATTACAGGCGGTATCGATATCTCTGTTGGTTCTGTCACAGCGCTGGTATGTATGTGTGCTGCCGACATGATGGAGAATAAGGGTGCTAGTGCTTATCAGGCACTGTTTTTCTCCCTCTTCATCGGTGTACTCTTCGGTGTCGTACAGGGCTATCTCATCTCCTATCTGAGGATCCAGCCATTCATTATTACCTTAGCTGGTCTCTTCTTCGGACGTGGTATGACCGCCATTGTAAGTACCGATATGATCGCGATTAAGAATGAAACCTTCCTAAAATGGGCCAATGCTAAGATTTTCTTACCATTTGGCTACTACAATCGTCATGGAGTATTGGTTAATGCCTATATCTATCCAACCGTTATCATCGCGCTGATTGTCATCCTTGTGATCTCTATCATTCTACGATTTACTAAGTTTGGTCGTGCTCTCTATGCCATCGGTGGTAATGAGCAGTCCGCAGTTATGATGGGGCTGAATGTAAAGGCAACCAAGATGAAGGCCTATGTACTGGATGGATTCCTGGCAGGCTTAGGTGGATTCCTCTTCTGCCTGAACAGCTGTGCTGGATTTGTAGAGCAGGCCAAGGGACTTGAGATGGATGCCATTGCGGCAGCGGTTATCGGTGGAACCCTTCTCTCTGGTGGTGTTGGAACGGTTATCGGAACGGTGTTTGGTGTTCTGATCAAGGGAACCATCGCCAGCCTGATTACTACACAGGGAACCCTGTCTAGCTGGTGGGTACGTATCGTGCTCTCCATTATGCTGTGCTTCTTCATCGTCCTCCAGGCAATCATTGGTGGTGCAAGCCTCCGTCAGAAGACTGTGAAGAAACTGAAGGGCTTGAAGGAAGTGACTACGTAAGGCGGCTGGGCCGTACAAATAGTAACTATTACCAGGTCATACAAATAGTAACGAATGCCAGGTCGGCGGAGGGCGTAAAGCCTGAGATTAGCTAGGCTGGCGGAGGGCGCAAAGCCTGAGATTAGTTAGGCTGGCGCGAGGGCGCCTGGCCAGATACATAAAAACCTACAATTCATACTTTCTTATTGCGGCGCCTGAGAGGGCGCCGCTTTTTGGTGGTAGTGGGGGCGGCTGGGCTAGTATTCTTTGCTATGTTATGGCTGAGACTGGGCTAGTATTTGAGAAGAGTGTGTATATCTGAAGTGATATGTGGAATAGACATACTTTTATTTTACATTTCCCTGGAAATGGAGGCTGGCGAACTAGTAAGTTGTGTCTTTCAGGCCGAATATGCCTGAAAGGCATATTCTAACAAACTTTTATGGCGATTTGGCTTGAAGAAAAGCGAGGTAATCAGCGGAAACATATGTCTGTTCGGCATAATTAGGTAAAAAGACACAGATTAGTGAAATGATCTGATCGAAAATAGTTCTAATTGGCAGGAAGCATATGTCTATCACACATAATTAAATAAAAAAATATAGACTAACAAAAATCCCACCCACGTGTAGGAGAAAACCACATATAGAACAATCCAGCTAACGTGTAGGAGAGTACCTCATGCAGAACATTCCAGCCGATGGAGCACACAATAGTCCAACAGTCCAAAGTCCCATCGAACCACATCCCCCAGTAGTCCTTGGTATCTCCACAACCTGCTTCCAGCACATCTATTCACCATATCCCCCACTACAGTTATTTGTGATATTATGAGTATGTATAGAGAAGCAAAAACGCTACGCATAAAGTAAGACATCAATGGAAGTATTATGACAGAATTATATAGAAACGCTGCTTAACAACTAGTTACATTGGCATTAACATTGGTTGCATTCGGAGTATATCTATTCTTCTATATGTGGCTTTTCCTGTGCTGTTTGGGTAGTTCACAGGAGATACGTGCCATAGAAAAGGGGCTTGGAGTCAACTTCAATCAAGAGATGAAGGCGCGAGGTACCACAGGAAGAGAATTCCAGGATCGGGATTGGTTTGTTGCCGTCAATCCGTGACGTATCCATGTGTTGTATCGGAACTTCATCTATCGCTGGAGGGGTGTGGCAAAAGAAGACTGAATATAATCGATAGTAGAGGGAAGAAACGAAAAAGGGAGAAGATATGCAGAATCTGGAACTATGGCAAGTAGCCGTCATCATATATTATCTAGCAATCAATGTAGTTGCATTTCTGGTATATGCCGTGGACAAGCATAAAGCCATAAAAAAGCAGTGGAGAGTGCCGGAAGCAACTCTACTTACTCTAGCTGTAATCGGTGGAGCATTCGGCTCCTGGGCAGCGATGCAGATCTGTCGTCATAAGACACAGAAGAAGAAATTCACCATTCCAGTCCCATTCTTTGTCATGGTGCATATCCTGGTGCTGGCATGGGTACTCGGGGCCTTCCAAGGGAAAATGTAGTTGCAATTTCGATTATAAGTAACAGTGCATTTTTTAGGGAAAAGGTAGTTGCAAATTCAAATATAACTAACATTGCATTTTTAAGGGGTTAGAGGACATCTATCTAGTTTGTCCCTAGGTGCTATAACAGTATTCTACTGGCATATGAGATAGAATAGATAGATTGTATAGAATACATATCCATGATGCTGAGGATGTGGCCAAGACCTTGGTCGAAATCTGTAAGCGCATGAAAGAAATTCATCGATTGTAAATCATTAGGGGAGATCAACCGACTGCATATCATAGGGGAGGATGAACTTCAGTAGACAAGGGGGTAGAACTATGGGACGAAATCACGAGGTTACCAGGCAGCAGCCGCTTCTAGGACCAGACGGCGAGATCGTGGAACCGGGCTGGGCTAGGAGGCAGGTCTGGAACTATAACAGGAAGCAGATTAAGGCTTCTTCGTTGAAAATCAAGGAATGGGACTACTATTTAATCATGGGGGATGATTTCGCTCTGGCGACAACCATTTCAGATGATGGTTATGTAGGTCTGCAGTCGGTGTCCTTACTAGAACTAGGGGATGAACCATGGGAACACACGGAGACGGTCCTAAATGTCCTTCCTATGGGCCGATTACATATGCCTGGGGATTCAAGCCATGGTGATGTAATCTACGCTGATAAGCGCCTTCAAATGGCTTACAGGCTGCTTGAGGTGGAGGGGAATACCGAAATCACTCGGCACATTACTTGTCACTTTGAAAATTTCTATCAGGGTAAAGCGCTAGACTGCGATATATACCTGGAACAGCTTCCAATGGATACCATGGTAATTGCCACGCCATGGGATAAGAAGCATGCCTTCTACTACAACCAGAAGATTAATTGCATGCCAGCCCATGGCTGGGTGACCTTTGATGGTCGGCGCTATGAATTCGACCCCAGTCGTAACTATGGAACCTTAGATTGGGGCCGCGGAGTCTGGACCTACGATAATACCTGGAAGTGGGGCTCGGGCAATGCAAATGTGGCCGGGCATACATTTGGCTATAATATCGGTTATGGCTTCGGCAATACTTCAGCGGCCAGCGAGAATGTCCTATTCTATGATGGCGTCGCCCATAAAATCGATGACGTGGAATTCGTGATTCCTAAGGATCAAGAGGGCAGAGACGACTACATGAAGCCTTGGAAAATTACCTCCTCTGATGGACGATTCGAGATGGACTTCCAGCCGATTTTGGACCGAGCAGCATGTATGGACTACAAGCTGATTGTCAGTGACCAGCATCAGGTCTTCGGCAGGATGACAGGACAGGTAGTGCTGGATGACGGCCAGGTAATCCAGGTGAAGGACGTGTTGGCTTTTAATGAGAAGGTGCATAACAAGTACTGATGTAGGAGGTAGATATGGCTATCTTTGGAGATATGTTTGATCTGAATCATGATGGAAATATAGACCCATCCGAGGAGGCGATGGAATTCATGCTCTTGGACCATCTAATGATGGAGAAAGATCACGAAGAAGAGCCTGAGGAGGAAGATCCCGAAGGAGAGTCTGAGGAAGATTCCGAGGACAAGTAAAATGACTCCATCAATATAAAAACCCTAGATTTTGTCTTGAATACCGACCCATTACATCGTAAAATGAATGACGTATTTTATGGAAATAAAATATGGTGGGAGAGGTTATGAATAAATATATCTGCGCATACTGTTCAGGTGTTGGGATTCGCAAGAAGACTAATCAGGACAGTATGCTTCTAAAACAAATTGAAACAAAAGAGGGTCAGATTGTGTTTGCAGCTCTATGCGACGGAATGGGTGGTATGAGCAAGGGAGAACTTGCATCTGCTACCGTGATTCGCGATTTTGACCATTGGTTTGACAATTCATATCTATTAAAAGGACTGGATTGGAAGGAACAGGGAGTAATTACGCAATGGAAATCTGCTCTATCCAATTCAAATCAAGAATTAATCCAATACGGTAATGAGAATATAGCTAACCACCGATCACACCTTTATCGCAAGAGAGATAAAGATGGGACGAATGACCTATGAACAGGCTATGCATGTAAGTAGTAGTTAGCAAGTTTAGAAAAGCATAGATGAATCTAGAAGAGAAGTAAAAGGTTGTTAACTAGAATCTTTCTAGAATAACAAATGCGGATTGGAATACGTACGAATTTAAGGTAGTTCGAGGTTATTAGGCCTTTAATTATGTATACAAATGGAGGAAAAAATATGAAAAAGAAACTTGTAATGGTAATGATTAGTACAATGTAGGTTGCATCCCTTATGGCTTGCGGTAGCAAGAAGAATGAGAGTGAGAGAGCCAACATAAAAACTGAGCAATTTGCTAATAATACAGATACCAAGGATGCTAAGAAGACCGAGGAGAAGGAACTGTCCTACGACACAATCAAGGACTATCCAGAGACAAAAGTAATCCAGAAGTAGACATTGATATTTAGAAGAGATGCCTCAGCAGGCAGCGCAACCTCGCTGATGAGGAATTTGAATTCTATCTGTATAGATGAACTTGGTTTACATTTCAGGACATGCATCCGAAGCGGTGTATGTCCTGCTGTCTATCTATATAAAACGGGAGAAGCAATAATTTATAAGAGGGAGAAGAAATGGGACTTTTTGACACACTAAGAAAAGCAACAGAAGCAATTAACAACACACCTGAGGGCAATGCTCTTTTCAAGGAATTAAAGGAGCAGACTACACGTGTCATGACGGATGGTCTGGGAGTAGATCTGGGTGGTAATCTGCATCAGGACGTAGAACAGAGCGCTCCAGAGACCCACTACAATGAGCTAGGCGCTGACCCAGTCTCTCAGGAGACCGGTAATATGGAGGATGCAATGGACTTCTATAATCATATTATGGAAGTCTATCCAGAGCCAGGACATAATGAGTATGAGTGTGATGAGCAGGCAGAGAATGAGGGCCTTATCGAAGTTCTAGAGTATGGACTTCGTGAGGATGCAACCAATTGTTACGAAGAGGATCTCATGCCATTTGTAGTCCGTTTTGATAATGCTGATCACGCGAAGGCATATGTGAAAAAATGTATCGGAAGTAGTGACTACACCATACAGAGAGACCCAGCTGGTCGACCAATCTATACACTGCCAAATAATGATAATCAGATGTTCTATCGCAGAGGAAATATCCTACTAGAAACACTTGGTGATTACGATCATAGGGAGTATGAGATCCTTAAGAAGGAGTTACTGAAATTGTCTCAGTGGTAATATGATATCTCCACTTGTTATCCCCTGTAATACCAAGTAAAATAATAAGATACGCTTGCTAATAAGTGATAATAAGTAAAAGTATAGGTCAGATAAGTGAGGTACATCCATGGGCATTGTAGTTGTAGGTGCAGTTTTCGTTGATATTAAGGGACATCCAGAGGCACAGTATATCCCAGCTGGTCGTAATGTGGGACGTGTCATGCAGGTGCACGGTGGTGTTGCCCGTAATGTAGTTGAGGATATTGCGAATGTAGAACTGAAGCCAACCTTCGTTAGTGTGGTAGATCGTTCTGGTATCTCTGATGACGTTATTAATAAGCTAAACCGCCATAAGGTGGACACCACTTATGTGGCTAGAACCGATGATGGACTTGGTACCTGGCTTGCAATTTTTGATAATGAGGGTGATGTGGTTGCATCTATTTCAAAGCGTCCTGACCTCTCTGCAATCGGAGGAATCTTCGAAGAGCATGGAGATGAGATCGTGAAGAATGCAGACTCTATCGTAGTAGAGGTAGATATGGATGCTGCCATCTTGAAGACCATCTTTAAGCTAGCTGAGAAGTACAATAAGCAGGTCTATGCAGTTGTATCAAATATGACAATTGCTATGGAGCGTAGAGATCTCCTGAAGCAGACTGGATGCATCGTATGTAACCAGGGCGAGGCTGGCCTCCTTTTCTCTGAGGATTACTGTGATCTAGAGCCAGAAGAGATGAGTAAGATTCTGGCTCGTAAGGTCGAGCTGGCCCATATTCCTAAGATGATCATCACTATGGGCGATAAGGGTGCTGTATGGGCACAGTGTGATGGTAGCCATGGCGTATGTCCTCCACAGAGAGTATCTGTTGTGGATACCACTGGATGTGGAGATGCATTCTTCGCTGGTGCGGCAATTGGACTTACCTATGGTAAGTCTCTGGCAGAAGCCTGTGCAATTGGTACCAGACTGGCCTCTTCTGTTATTGCTACAAAGGAAAATGTATGTCCTCGATTCCTCCCTGAGGAGTTTGCACTCGAGATATAAGGAATATTGCTTGAAGAAAGGAAGTCATGGTAAAACCTATCAATCACAATATGATGTCCCTGCGACGTAAGGCCAGTCCTATTAAGAAGACAGATAAGGACGTGGCAGAATTAGTGCAAGATCTTCGTGATACCTTGAAGGCTCATCATGAAGAGTGCGTCGGCATGGCTGCCAATATGATTGGTCAGAATCGCGCAGCGATTATTGTTTCGGTCGGTCCCTTCGATATGGTGATGCTGAATCCTGAGATCATTGAGGTGAGTGAACCATATGAGACAGAAGAGGGCTGCTTATCCCTGAATGGGCTGCGATCAACCACTCGCTACCATAAGATTACCGTACGCTTTGATACTCCTGACTTCCAGGAGCAGATTCAGGAATTTACTGACTGGACAGCACAGATTATCCAGCATGAATGTGATCATCTAAAGGGGGTAATCATCTGATGACAAGCCTAGAGCGCGCAACAGAGGACCTTATTCAGACCCTTCGTAAGATGGGCTACCCTGAGAGCTTTGGCCTGCTAATTGCTGCGAATCTTCGTACGGAGAAGATGATCGGACGTATGATTGGATATCTGAAGAATGCCAAGCCCCAAAGTGATGCAGAGATCGCGGATGAGATGCTGGCGATCATGGATGACAGAGATCGCTGGACCCAGAAGAAGATGAGCGAATATTATAACAGCAAGTATAATGAGTATCTGAACTCAAGCCTGAGGGAAGAGTAGAGAAAAGGATGTAAAATAAGGGAAAGAAACTTGAATGAAATCCCATAGGTAGCAAAAACACGGATATAATATGGAGAAAAATGAATGAATAATCATGTGACGAAGACAACAATCCTTGGTATGTCCCGTAAGGTTTTCATTAGTATTGTAACGGCAATTGTGATTGTAGTTGCAATCGATGGAGTACTGATTTATAAGAGTACAAAAAAGCCTGCGAAAAAGCCTGCGGCAAATTCCGATCAGACCACTTCACAGCAGGATAAAAAGAAAGTAGTGAAAAAATCTAATAAGGAGATTCTATCAGATTTTATTTCTGGTGAAAAAAGTGTACTTGGTTCTGACATCCCTGTGACAGTTGGTTGCCGTACAGCAACTACTAAAACAGGCCAAAGCTATGAAGAATATTATCCAATAGTTGGGGAATCTGGAATCATAGGGTATCACTTTTTCAATGATGACCAGAATGCCTTTATTGCCTACTGTGATGGGGATAATAAATTAATTATTAAATCTTATGGTGTAGACGGGGACGATAATGTGGAATTATTGAGCGGATATGATTCCATGGAGTTTCTTGATTTATCTGACCAGGAGAAAATTAGTATTTATCAGACAACTCTGCCAAATGGAAAACAGGCATTTATGGTAGAGAATTGGGGACAACTATCCTCAACTGGAGATGGTGTGACCTATGGAATTGGGGTATATGAAATTAACGAGGATGGCACCTTAACAGAAACTATGAGCGACGAAACAGCTGGCTCTGGAGATGAGGACATAACAGCAGACCTCCGTAATACTTATAATTCTGCTATTGGCGCGAATGTCAATCAGGAAAGATTCGAAAGAGCATTTTATGACGAGGATCTTTTAATTAATGATGCAGCAGACGCTAGTGAATTTATTACAGTTGAAATGATCTCTAAATATAAAAAAGAGATGGACGCAGGTCAATTTGAGAATACTTGCCCAACATATAGCATTGGTGAAGAGTGGGGAACTATTACAATTACAAATGACAATAATTAAGGCTTAGATCCCGTACTTCTCCAGATCAACACAATTATCTACGACTTCAATCCCTTCAGATCGAAGCAGTTCAGCCTGTACGTCGGCTCCGCCAAATGCAAACCGACCAGCTAATTCCCCCTTGGAATTTACAACACGGTAGCAGTGGATATTCTCAGGGTCAGGATTCTTATGCAAGGCATTGCCTACAGCACGGGACATCTTAGGATTTCCAGCTAATTCTGCCACTTGTCCATAGGTTGCAACGTGACCGTAGGGAATCTGCTTCACTGCCTCATAGATTCGCTTGGTGGGAGAGTCTGTAACTAGACGATAACTCTCATCAATCATGTGCTGAACCTCTTGATCTGGGATGGAATCATCTAGAATGATGGTGTTCCAGTGCTCCTTATTCTGGTGATAACCCGGCAGGACAGAGGCATAGGCTTGACGCCAGAGATCACGCCATTCTGGGTCACATTTAACATTGATATGAACCTGCCCGTCTAGGACATAGGTCCATAAGAAGGCTTTCTTGGTGAATTTGTCCCTTACCAATTTCCAATTGGTATCTCGAAATGGTGTATCTAGATAGGTATCTGCTAGGGACAGACCATAGTCTAGGGCTTCTTCTCTAGTTCTCATAGGTTACCTCCTTGTAGCGACTTGCTTACCCTGTCAGTATAGCAGTTCGTGGGAGTTGGAGTAACGACTATTTGGCAGAAGACGCAGGAAGTCTATGATTCGGCGAACCGACAATCGCCAACCACTACGCAACAACCCGGAATACATCGACTCTTCGGCAGAAAATGCAAAAAGTCTAAAACACGACAACAAGCCCAACTAAAATCATAGACTTTCTGCATGTATTGCTGGAAAGTCGATGATTTTTTTGTGAAGAAGGCTGTTTGCCTCAGCTTGTTGCGGCAAAACATAGACTTTATTCGATTTGTCTGTAGAAAGTCTAAGAAATTTCTTGCACTAAACTAGCTCCAACTTGCCTTTAACGTAGATTCTATCGACTCTTCGGCAGAAAATGCAGAAAGTCTATGATTCAGCGAATCGACAATCGCTAACCACGACTCAACAACCCGGAATATATCGACTCTTCGGCAGAAAATGCAGGAAGTCTATAATTCGGCGAACCAGCACCCGCCAACCACTAACTAACGTCCCCCGATAACCAACCACCACTCGCCACCCCTTCGTCTCCGCCCAAGCGACACATACTCGCCAGAAACCCAGGCGACATCTACTCGACAGTTCTCGGGCGAGAAACGAGAATCCTCGACTATCCCACCCTACTTCAAAAAAACAAGTTGGAATAATATACAATTTTGAACTCCCTATTTTATTGCGATTCGCTGAAAATGGCATTTGAAGGAAACCAAATTCATGGAAAAGGTTTACATTTATCGGGTTTCGCACTATAGTCACTTCATAGAGTTGATGTGTCAGTTTTGCGATAGACAGCGGTGTGGATTATGGCACAAAATGCGCCGTGGGCTGCATTCTTCGAAGTAAGGCTGACAGAGTCCTTAGGAGAAGGGCTTGAATTAGATTGTGGGGTTCTAAAATGAAAAATGTGAAGAGAAGTATCGTACGAATGGTGCTGGCACTTGTCATGGTTTTCGGTCTGGCACTGGGCAGCGGTGGTACCGCTGAGGCAGCAGGTTCTGTGACCTATACCAATGCAGCACAGATTGCACAGATGGTATTCAAGGGCTACAACAATGGTGTCTATGGACCAATCACTGTCTCAACCTGTATCTACCAGAAGGGTAGCTTCAAGCGCACCGCTTATCTGGTAACCTTGTCTGGCACGGAGAATGTGAAGAATCAGAGCACTGGCTATCTCACAGATGCCCTGAGTGGATTCAATCTGAAGAATCATTATTACACCAATGTTGTGAATGTAATTAATAATAATATCCCTAGAGGATCGCGCCTGATTCTGGCTGGCCATTCCCTGGGTGGCATGATTGCACAGCAGGTAGCTGCAGATGACGGTATTAAGCGTAATTACGTGGTTATGAACACTGTAACCTTCGGTTCACCACTTCTGTCTGCAGGAAGCCGAGAGGGCATTGTAAAGCGCTTAGGAGACACCTCCGATGTGATCCCTTACATGAGCGGCAGCATCATCAATAATACAGCATGGGCAATCGCTGGCCTGCAGCGTGAGGACGGTCATTACTGGGGCAATTCCCTCAATGCTCATGTGAATAGTTACACCCGTGCAGATGTATGGGGTAAGTATGATGTGACTGGAACCAAGTGGGGCGGCGCGACACTGACCGTTCAGACTTACACCACGAAGTACTTCCACTCTCCAACGAATGTGAAGTGGTAGGACAATCGGTAGCAGTCACTCATTGACAAATGTAGACCACCCTGACAGTTTGCTTTCCTGATGAATTACTTACCCTGTTGGTATAGCAGGGGCTAGAAGTGGTGGAAAACGAAATCATCGACTTTCTGCAGATTATGCGGGAAAGTCGATGATTTTTTTGTGAAAATGATTGTTTGCATCAGTTTGTTGCGGCAAAACATAGACTTTATTCGACCTGGCTGTAGAAAGTCTAAGAAATTTCTCGCACCAAGCTAGCTCCAACTTGCCTTTAACGTAGATTCTATCGACTATTCGGCAGAAAATGCAGAAAGTCTATGATTCAGCGAACCAGCACCGGCGAGTCACTACTCAACAACCCGGAATATATCGACTCTTCGGAAGAAAATGCAGAAAGTTTATGATTCAGCGAACCAGCACCCGCGAGTCACTACTCAACAACTCGGAATACATCGACTCTTCGGCAGAGAATGCAGAGAGTCTATGATTCGGCGAATCGACAATCGCCGACCACTACGCAACAACCCGGAATATATCGACTCTTCGGCAGAGAATGCAGAAAGTCTATAATCCGGCCAATCGACATTGCCACGGTATTCTACACTACACTTTGCCAGGCAATTGTATATTCACATTTTTCAAATGGATGATGGATGCAGAGGATTCAATACCAATCAGCCTCAGGTCAGGGTTCTGAAAATGAATGTGGAAGGAAATCTGCTTCATTGTATGTCCTCTGTTGTGGGTCGTGGGTTTCATAGAAGTGCTCGGTTTATAGCAGTGCTGGGTTTATGGTGGTGCTGGGTTTATGGCAGGTTGTCGCAAAGCCGCTAGCATTTATTCAATATTTATACAGGTGAATTGTAACATCTGTGGAGTAGGCATGAGATGAAAGGTTTCCAAAATATTTTGGTAAGTCCACACCTGTTGATGTATTATAAAAACGAGCAACTAGATTGCTAATCATTTGCATTAATCACGGGGGTGTGAGTATGTCAGTTAAGAGCTTTGCTTTTCGTAGAAATTGTAGCAAGTCGGACCGCATCCGGAATGCCTTCTTAGAGTGGCCTGAGGGTGTAGATGCAGAGCGGGATATCGACTATCTCGCTGGCCCTGGCACGAATCCAGAACTCCGGGCTCGCTATCGATCCAATGATTCCTATCACAAGATGGATATCTATTTTCCGAAGGGCTCCAAGGCGCCTCTGCCGACAGTTGTAAGCATCCACGGCGGCGGCTTCGTCTATGGGACCAAGGAGATCTACCAGTACTACGGCGCAAGCTGGGCGGAGATGGGCTTCACCTTTGTGAATTTCAATTATCATCTGGCGCCGAAGGCCAAGTTCCCAACACAATTAGAAGAAGTGAATGCAGTGATGACCTGGCTTTTGGCCAATGGTCTAGAGCATCATGTGGATCCTGAGCACCTATTTTTGGTGGGGGACTCCGCTGGTGCCCAGATGTGCAGCCAGTACGCTGCCATTGCTACGAATCCTAGGTACGCATCGCTTTTTGACTTCAAGGTTCCGGAGGGTCTACATTTCCAGGCAATCGCACTGAACTGCGGCATGTATCGCCTCCTGCCGGAAAAGGTAGACCATACCGTATCTGGTGCTCGTGCCAAGGCTGCCGAGGCAGTTGGTGCAGTGTCAGATAAGTTTCCCCTTGATCTGACCAAGGATTACCTGGGAAAGGGCGACTGGGAGGAGGATCCTAGAATCGATGTGCTCTCTCATATCACAATCGACTACCCACCAACCTATGTGATGACCTCTTACTATGATTTTCTCAAGAAAAATGCTCAGCCCATGTATGAATTCCTGAAGGGGAAGAAAATCTGGACAGAATACAAATGCTATGGAGAGAAGGGCCAGCTTCACATGGTCCATGTGTGTCATGTGGATATGAATCTGAAGGAGGCTAGACTCATCAATCGAGATGAGGCGGACTTCTTCTGGCGGATGATGGAGTAGGTCTAATCCGCTGGGGGATCATAGACCAAGGATAGCGGGATAAGTGTGTGGGCCAGGGACAGCAAGGCTTGGGCTGGGTCTACATTTACCAAGGGTGAGACGGTAACAGTGGAGGATATGAACTACACTGAGGATGGAGTAGTTGCAGTTACGGCTGGCGGTACCTATGTGATCCCGGTCATGGATGCAGGTGAGGAGGTAGAGGATCCGTTTGCTGGGAGACTCTGGCAAAATCTCCTGCAACAAAGGTGGAGAATAAGAAGAAAGACGGCAATCGCTTCCAGGGAGCCTATGTGCTGCTGGACGAGGAGCAGTTCTATACTCTCTTGCAGCAAACCAGCTGACGGTCTGGCTTGGAGTGGCTCTGTGGTTCTTGGTTAGATAGGTTGAATGGGATTTGCGTGAATTATAGACTTTCTGCATATTATGCAAAAGAATCTATAAAATTTAAATTATTTCAGCTTGTTGGGATTAGTTGCTAGCGAGAAAACTAGACTTGTAGCATATGGCGTTAGAAAGTCGAACTATTTTCTCGCACAAAATGAAATCCAACAAATTTGTTACTTAGATTTATAGATTTCCTAACGTTATTTGCAGAAAGTCTATGATTTGTGGATTTGGCAAGCATGGGCCCAAGGGAAATAATGGATAATTATCGACGATCTATCATATTTTGCAGAAAGTCTATGATTTGTTGATCAGAAAGCCTGCACCACATTGGTATAGGACATTTCAGCGGTTTCTAAAGGATTCTAGGAATGCTTTAGCTCCGATGCATTCAAGCACCATTTCTGCTAACTTACTTCTCAGCCTTTTCGAAGATTCGCATGAAGAATAGTGAGAAGAATGCTGACAGGGCAGCACCACCACAGAAAATAAGGATGCTAAAGAGTACAACGGCGACATGCCCATTATGGAGAGCCAAATCTGCAGGTACGATTAGTAGTACGGCAAAGAAAATTGTCACAAAGAGATTACCCAAAGCCAGGCGGATGGAGTTCACAATGGTCTGCTTATAGGATTCCTCATATCTTGCGGTAAGTGGAAATGCGTATAGAACCACAGCAATTACAGCAAATAGAAGCAACCATACAGGGAACTGTAGGATACGGTAGGACTTGTCTAATACATTAAAAATCACATAGAGATCTCCGCCGAATAATAAGAGTAGTGCTAAGGCTGGGAGCCACAGTAAGGTGGAACGACGAAAGCTTGCTTTAAACTCTCTAATATAAGAGCGAACGATATACGCATCCTCGTGCTTCACCATCTTAAGTGTCTGACTATAGAGGGCGGTTAATGCTGCTCCAATGGTAAATATAGGAAGACATGTTACAAGAAAAACTGCATTTAAGACCATTAGGTCGAAGATTCGTCCAAGAATCTTATTCATTATATTGTCTGGGTTGAAAAATCTGTCCATTTCACAAATCCTTTCTGTATCAATCACATTTCTCACGACAAATTAGAATATAGACGAATAATAGTATTCCATAAGATTTCGATGGCTATTCGATTGCTATTTCCTTTGTTGCATTTCATTGAACGCTATATCATAGACTTTCTGCAATATTTGCTGGTAAGTCTATAGGATCTCATCGTTTGGCACTTCACTAATCAGTAGATTATAGACTTTCTGCAGAATTGCGTTAGATAGTCTATGAATTTAGGTAGAATATTTGTTGGATTTCATTTTGAGCGAGAAATTTTATCGACTTTCTAACGTTATACGCAGGAAGTCTAGTTTTCTCGCGGGAGAGTAGTCCTAACAAGCTTAAAACCCCTATATTTCTTAGACTTTTTTGCAGAATATGCAGAGAATCTAAATTCTCAGCCCGCCCCGGCAGGAAGGTCTACAAACCAACTCTCTTCCCACCTCGGCAGGATAGTCTACAAACCAATTCTCAGCCCGCCCTGGCAGGAAGGCCTATAAACCAATTCTCAGCCCACCCCGGCAGGCTAACCAACGACCAACTCTCAGCCAACCAACGCCTTGGTCTATATTTCCATACAAATTATACAAAAGAATCGAGATAATTATTAGAAAATTGTGCACTGTGGCAACAAATGACAAATGAATAGCAAGAATTGTCAAAAAATAAAAGGCCAAGGATGATATAACAATGATATCGAAACAAGGAGTGAAGATCAGGCCTGATTTTCGACATTGTGAAGAGGCAATCTGACTGGGGAATGCCAGGTTGTAGAAGTTGCAATCTGAATCTAGTAATGCCAGGTTGCAAAAGAAGCGATCTGAATCTAGAAATACCAGGTTGCAGAAGAAGCAATCTGAATCTAGAAACGCCAGATTGCAGGTGGAGAAGGAATGTGATTCATTCCGGGAGTTATATAAGGAATGGGGATTCCTTCGAAAGGGTATCAAAAAAGGAGGAAAAAATGAAAAGAAAAGCGCTTGCATTAATGCTTGCAGCAGCAATGGCATGTTCTATGTTCGTTGGCTGCGGTGGCAAGAGTGGGGACTCTGGCAAGACAGCCAAGAAGGACGACACAAAGAAGAGCCAGACCGTCACCCCAAAGAATGGTGGTAAAAAGGGAACAATTAATCTGTGGGCATTCACAGATGAGGTTCCAGGCATGATTGCAAAGTACATCGATGCACATCCAGACTTCCCTTACAAGGTAACATCAACAATTGTTGCTACTACAGATGGTGCATACCAGCCAGCACTGGATGCAGCACTGCAGGCAGGTGGTAAGGATGCTCCTGATATGTACTGTGCTGAGTCAGCTTTCGTCCTGAAGTATACCAAGGGCGATATGGAGAAATTCGCAATGCCTTACGAGGATCTGGGAATTGATGTAGACAAGGCTACTAAGGATGCAGACATCGCTCAGTACACCATGGATATCGGAACCAATACTGATGGTAAGTTAGATGCGCTTGGTTATCAGGCAACTGGTGGTGCATTCATCTATCGTAGATCTATCGCTAAGGATGTATTTGGAACAGATGATCCAGCTGAGATCTCTAAGGTCATCGGCGGCGGCTCTGGTAACTTCGATAAGTTCTGGGAAGCTGCAGACAAGCTTGCTGCCAAGGGCGATGCAATCGTATCTGGCGACGGTGATGTCTGGCATGCAGTTGAGAACAGTTCCGACAAGGGCTGGCTCACAGACGATGGAAAGTTACAGATTGACCCTAAGAGAGAGGCATTCCTTGATATCTCTAAGGATCTTACAGACAAGGGTTACTCTAATGGAACTCAGGACTGGCAGGATGCTTGGTTCGCTGATATGAAGGGTGAAGGCTCTAAGCCTGTATTCGGATTCTTCGGACCAGCTTGGCTCATCAACTACACAATCGCAGCAAACTGCGGTGGTAAGAAGCCTGGTGAAGGCACTTATGGTGACTGGGCTGTATGCGATTCCCCTGTAGGTTTCTTCTGGGGTGGTACATGGATCCTGGCGAACAGTCAGATGGCTAAGGATAAGAAAGATTCTGTTAAGGATCTGATCTCCTGGATTACTCTTGAGACCGATGAGAATTCTCTCCAGTATAAGTGGGCTAACGGCACACTGAATGGTGAGGGCGGTACTAAGGATGCAGTTGCATCTGGTACTGTAATGGGTAAGTCTGATGGATCTATGGACTTCCTTGGCGGCCAGAATATGTTCGACTACTTCGTACCTGCTAACAAGTATGCAAATGGTAAGAACCTGACTCAGTATGATGAGTCTATCAACCAGATTTGGCGTGATCAGGTTCGTTCCTACGCAGCAGGCGAGAAGAGCCGTGATGAAGCAATCAAAGCATTTAAGCAGACTGTTAATGACAACTTAGGTATTGAATCTGCAGACTGATAAACCTTTTTATTTCATACTTCCTGCAGGGCAGCCCTGGTGGTTGCCCTGCACCCTCTTAATAGGAGAGGTAGAAATGTAAGGCGATCCTGCCATCTGGAGGACAATCCCACCTTACATCTTCAGTAATAAGTAATAACACACAGACTTTGGGGAGGTTTTTACATGAAAAATCAGCACAGCCGCTACGCAAAGTACGGATATATCTTCAGTATCCCCTTTGTTGTGGCATTCGCGATATTTTCTTTGTATCCGACACTCTACACAGCAGTGATTGGATTTACTGATCTAAAGGGAATTGGTGCCACAGACATTCACTTCCTGGATGATCCATTTCTCAATTTTAAAACCGTTTTATCAAGCCCTACATTCCACATTGCATTCAAGAACACTCTGAAGATGTGGGGATTAAACTTCGTACCACAGTTACTCCTGGCACTGCTTTTAGCAGCATGGTTTACTGATCGTAGATTCAAGGTTCCTGGAGAGGGTATCTTCAAGGTTCTCTTCTACATGCCAAATATCATTACAGCAGCAACCATTGCTATTCTCTTCAATGCTTTATTCGGATATCCTATGGGACCTGTGAATGACATTTTGACCCGAGTAGGCATCTTAGCTCAGCCAATGAATTTCCTGGTTAAGAAGAGTATTGCTCAAGGCGTTGTCATCTTTATTCAGACTTGGATGTGGTATGGCTATACAATGATTATTCTGATCTCTGGTGTATTAGGAATTAGCCCAGAAATCTTCGAGGCAGCTGAGGTAGATGGCGCCAATGGTTGGCAGACCTTCTGGCTCGTAACCCTGCCGAATATTAAGACCATTCTCTTGTTCACTCTGGTAACCAGCTTAATCGGTGGATTGAACATGTTCGATATCCCTAAGCTCTTCCTTATGGGTGGACCAGACAATGCAACCCTGACAACAGGCGTATTTATCTATAATCAGGCATTCTCTGGAGCATACATGTACAACCGTGCAGCTGCAGCATCCATGATTATGTTCGTTATTATTGTAATTGTATCCATCATCCTCTTCTGGTTACTTCGTGATCGTGATGAAGAAGCACTGCAAAAGGAGATTAAGAGACAGAAGAAGGGAGGCAAGAGATGAAACAATCACATACATTGAAGAAGACGATCATATTCATCATCTGTGTCATCCTGGCAATCTTGTCTCTGATGCCATTTGTAATTATGCTAGTGAACGCTACCAGATCTACAACAGAGATCCAGCAGCACGCTGTATCCCTGATTCCATCAGGATCTCTCATGAATAACCTGAGTGTACTTCTGGGTAAGAGCTTTAATCCGGCAGTTGGTTTTGTAAACTCCCTATTGATTTCTGTCCTGGCAACACTGCTTGCAACCTATTTCTCTACATTGACTGCCTATGCATTGGTTGCCTATGACTGGAAGCTACGTGATTCCTTCTACAGATTCATCCTGGCAGTCATGATGATTCCTGCACAGATCACAATGATTGGTTTCTATCAGATGGTATATAAGGTTCATATGACCAACCAGTTGTCCATGCTGATTCTGCCAGCCATTGCATCACCAACTATGGTGTTCTACATGCGTCAGTACATGATTCCATCACTGAGCTTAGAAATCGTAGAGTCAGCCAGAATCGATGGAGCAAGAGAATTCTTCATTTTCAACCGTATTGTATTACCAATTATGAAGCCAGCCATTGCAACACAGGCAATCTTCAGCTTCGTATCAAGCTGGAATAACCTGTTTACACCACTGGTACTTTTAACAGATCAGCGGAAATACACACTTCCAATTATGGTATCCCTACTCAGAGGTGATATCTATAAGACGGAATATGGTGCGGTATACCTAGGACTGTCCCTCACAGCCCTTCCGCTTATCATTGCATACCTGGCACTGTCTAAGTACATCGTTGCCGGAGTAGCCCTTGGCTCCGTTAAGGGATAATAGACAGCAAACGCTTCATGAGGGCGGCATGAAAAATGCCGCCCACTCCTAGTAGACTAGGGCAGGCGGCATATGAACATCATGTATTCACTAGTTGGTAGCCGCAAGAGAGCGGTACTTGGTAGGTGTCATTCCAGTCGCATTACGAAAGGCGCGACTGAAGGAAGTCAGGTCATGGAAGCCTGTACGGTAGGCAATCTCCGTAATGGAGGTTTCCGTGGCCAGAAGTTCCTGGGCAGTACGGATTCGGATATTCTGGATGTGCTCGTAGTAGGTAATTCCCGTGTATTCTTTGAAAAGTCTCGAGAAATGAAACTTGGAATAACCAGCATACTCAGCAGCATCATCTAGCGTAATCCTATCTGCAACATGTTCCTCTAAATAGGACAAGAGATTAGCGAATTTATCATAGTTTCTCTGGATATGAGGATGATCCTTGGATGAGAAATTATCAGGATTGGACAGATAAGCCTTCCCGATGAAGCCATAGAGCTTCAGAATCTCAGCATAGATCATCATCTCCCACATGGTCTCATGAGCAAAGTAGAGCTCAGCTGAACGAACCAATCCCTCTGTCATCTGGTGATGGAGGACAGGTTCCTTGGCGGCAGAAATGTAGACCGGACGGACAAATCGTGCAGAGATGACTTTGAAGTCAACGAAATCGCTAATTGGAGATACATCAAATAAGGTGATAAATCTCGCCCCGCTGGGGCTACCCATAAGGCGATGAACCATATGTGGTGGAATAATAAGGAGATCTCCCTGATGGAGATGATAGACCTGATTATTGCAGGATACGGTATAATCACCCTCTACTGTTGAGATAATCTCTATAGCAGCGTGGTGGTGAGGCATATATCCCTCAGTCTGGGTATTGTACCAGATACGGATGTGGGAATTGCCCACATATTGGACATTCTCTTGATTACCGTTCAGATGCCGATCGACTCCATCGTATTCATCTGGTTGGATGAATTTTAGTGGAGTTTTTCCATCGGGCTCATAGCGGAGATACCGTGGTTTTGCATTGTTAGTTGAAGCCTCCTTCTCTATGGAAGGTCGACGATTCGTCTGGGAAGCTCCAGAATGATCAGTATTCTTATAAACTTTCATAACAATTCCTCGTCTTATAACCTGTGTCTCATCCTGCGACTCATCAAGCCGCATATTCTAGTTAATGATGTAACTTTTGTATAAGGCATTTATATATCACACTATTATACAACTTCTATAGCAAGAAAGTGATAAAAAATGCAAAAAAAAGAATTGATAATAACATAAATTCGTTCAAAGCCTAGAAATAGGACGACAGCTTAGGAGAAGAAAATGACGATCTATGTAAATGGTAAAGTGGATATCACCGGAGATGGCTCTAAGAATACCCCCTTTCAGACCATCCAAGAGGCAGCAGAAGTTGCCCAGCCTGGCGATCAGGTTCTGGTATCCCCGGGTGTCTACCGCGAATACGTGCGCCCTCGTAGGGGAGGAAATGTAAACCAACCAATCGTCTACCGCTCAGCGGAGCCTTTAGCAGCAGTTATTACTGGTGCAGAACCTTTGAAAACCTGGGAAGACCTGGGAGATGGTATTTGGAAGGCCAGTGTTAAGAATACAATCTTTGGAGATTTCAATCCTTATCGCGAACGTGTCTCCGGAGATTGGTTTATGGGTGGATTTGTTGCCCACAGAGGCGACGTTTATTTGAATCATAAGTCCATGTACGAGGTGCTTCATAGGGAGGACCTACGAGAGCCAGAAGAGTCGGTTGCATCCTGGGATCCAAAAGGATCGGTTTATATTTGGTATGCAGAGGTAGGAGAAGAGGAGACCACCTTCTACTGCAACTTCCAGGAAAAGGACCCTAATCAGGAGGATGTGGAGATCAGCGTCCGTCCAGCATGTTTTGCACCAGAGGAGACGGGGCTAAACTATATTACTCTGTCAGGCTTCACTGTGCGAGAGGCTGCGACCCAGTGGGCACCTCCAACGGCATATCAGGAGGGCATGATCGCTCCACACTGGTCCAAGGGCTGGATCATCGAGGACTGTGAGATCTATGAGTCCAAGTGCTCAGGTATCTCATTAGGTAAGTATCAGCAGAAAGGCAATGATAATAAGTGGCTGAAGTGGAAGTATAAGGATGGTACCCAGACAGAGCGTGAGTGTATCTGTCAGGCGCAGGTAGATGGCTGGAGTAAGGAAACTGTCGGCTCTCACATCATCCGTCGCTGTCATATCCATGACTGCGGTCAGACTGGTATCGTGGGCCATCTGGGTGGAGCATTCTCCGTCATTGAGGACTGCCACATCCATCACATTAATAATAAGCAGAATCTGGCTGGAGCAGAGATCGGTGGCATCAAGATGCATGCAGCAATCGATTGCATCTATCGGAGAAATCATATCCATCACTGTACCCGTGGTATCTGGCTGGATTGGCAAGTGCAGGGCACTCGTGTCACCCAGAATATCTTCCATGATAATACCCTGGCTGCTTTCTATGAGGATCCAGTGGCTGAATCAAGATGTGGAGATGGAAGTCAGAACCATGCCAAGGTAGAAGCAGAGGATGGCAATCAGACGATCTCGAAGGTAGATTCAACCCATGGAGGCACGTCCAAGATGACGCCAGAGCAAAGGCGCCAGGCCATCTTCACAGGAATTGGTGAGGATATCTTCGTGGAGATCTCCCATGGTCCAACTCTAATTGATAATAATATTCTCCTGTCAGACCGTGCACTGAAGCTGGCCTGCCAGGGTGTGGCTGTCTGTCACAATTATATCGCTGGTAGCCTGGTGTCTATCGGAATCGGTACGGATAATGGCGCGAAGTCACTCCCGTCTCCGCGCTTTACTCCTTACCACATGCCTCACAGGACTGAGGTGGCAGGCTTCATGACCTGCCTCCACGGAGATACCAGATTCTATAATAATATCTTTCTGCAGAAGCCAGTCCGCCCGATTATGGCGGCATATCGTAAGGATAAAGAGGAGCATCCAGATGGCTGGGATGACGGCAATGTGCTGGTAGGAACCGAGCCATTCGACGGCTATCCAAGCTTTTCTGAGTGGGATGATACCTTCCAGGGATTCTGCGGTCTGGGCTCTGCCCCAAGTGACCGTTACTATAGCCCACTTCCAGTTTGGTCAGAGGGTAATGTCTACCTGAATGGCGCCCGTGCCTGGGAGAAGGAGACCAATCCATTGGTAGATCCTGACCATGGCTTTGGCTTAGAACTCCGTGAGTGTGAGACTCCTATGGCAAATGTAAACCGACCGGGAGACTGCTGGCGCATCGTTATGAATGTGGCTCCAGAAGTGAAGAATGAAATCCTGAAACACGCTGAAGAGCGGGGAGAGCATTCGAATGATGGCATGAAGGGAACGATAGATTTGAATGCTGGCGATACTGGAGCAATGAGCTCCATGCAGGAGAATGTTGGCGATACTGGAATGATGAGTTCCACGCAGCTAAATGCTGAATGTGAAGAGAATCCATTTGCTTGCTACTCTGCAAGAATTGGTGCCGGTGTCATCAGTACAGCAAACCTGGGAATGGCCTTCGAACCAGAGGAGAAGTATGAGAATCCAGATGGAAGTCCGCTGGTCCTGGACACAGATATCCTAGGCAAGAAGAGACAGGGAAGAGTAATCCCTGGACCTTTTGCAGTGCTGTAGGAGACACAGAATTCCTTGAACTGGAAACAGTAAGTAGGGGAGACGAAACCCCTTGAGCTGGAAACAGTAAGTAGGGGAGACGAAGGATAGATGGAATATCCTAGTTCCCCTGTAAAATTTCACTTGGTTATAATTGGATCTTCATTACTACAAGATAAAACGAATCAGACTCCACCGTTTTTGACAGATGATTACTACAATCCAATTATTACATATTACTCCCCGACTAGAGGTTGGGTGCCTTGCCTGATTTTATATTAGGTAAAGGAACCCATCTTCTGGGCGGGGAGTTTTTTGTGGTGGAGGTCAATCACCTAGGCGGATGATTCCTCTTGGCTTAACTACCATTTCGAAAGGGGGGGACTTTTTTAGTCTTTTATGAGCTGGTGTTTTTAACGTACAGGTCAGAGTGCAAAGTGATAACATCACAAGAATTGTTATGAATGAGCGAAAAACGGAGGTGTTGAATTGTTTGGATTTGATTGGACAATACTAAAAATATTTTTACTAAAACATATTTTAACAAAAGTAGTTTTAGTAAAGAGAATTATTAACGGGAGAAATAACTATGTTTATAGGAAGAGAACATGAAATGAGTGTGCTGGAGGAAACATATAATCAGCCTTGGACCAAGTAGTATTAGATAACGATTCCAATCGCATTCGAATTCCTTTGGTATTTCAATGACTAACTTCATTTCGTTTTCCTCCTTTTCTTGATCGAAACGTTTTTACAGCGACAGAACCGTTCGTCCAAAACAATCCACGATTCTGTCTGGTACAAAATCGCTTTCTTCTTTGTATCCGTCATAACTATCGTAATACGTTGCCTCAAAGAAAAAACTTGCCTCGTTTCCGTAAAACTTTTCCAAGGTCTTTGCCTTGTACCCAAATACGAAACTTCTGATGTGTTTTCCTTTATTTGTGGTGTACTCTATAAGCCCTTCTCCTTTCCATTCGCTTTTGTAAGACGAAATAAAAAAGCAGAAGGAAGATTATTCTCCTTTCTGCTAAAACAAGTTGTTACAAAAAACATGGCGTGTCGAGATTCGTATAAATGAGTCGTATTTGGCACTTGTGCCGTACGATTTGGCAAAAGTGCGGCATAAATATAGGATTTTACAAAACCCTATATATAGGGTTTTATTTATCCATATCTGCGTTCTTCCAGCCCCCCCCTTGCCACCCCCTTTGCCAAGGCTTTTTTCCCTTCCTCTCTTGCCGAATTGTCCTTACCAAATCGCTTGTTCGTCTGGTTGGCATGGGCGAATTCGTGCAAGGGTGTTTTTTAGAGTTGTTTTTTCAGAGCTATCTTTCAGAGTTTGTCTTGCTGGGGTTGTTTGGCAGGATTTGTTCGGTGTACCTATTTGATGCAAAGGGTTGTTGGCAGGATGGGTTTGGCAGGAGTTTGTCTGGAGGGGGATTTGTTTGGCAGGGAGATTTTGGCAAAGAAAGATGGGAGGAGTGTCATGATTCGGTTTCATTCTTTTGCGGGGTGTAAACGCGAGAATCGAAAGTTTGAGCTTCGAAGAACGAAGAGAACAAGAGCAAGTAGACCGCTACGATCGACAAACTGAACGGGAAATGCAAGAAGCAGGGCGTGATCGTAACCAAGCCAAATCTTTACGACAGGAAGTACAGGAAAAACGTATTCTTTCAGCTTTGTGGTCGATTATTTCGACCACAAAAAATAATTTTGGTTTAAGCGCGGAAACACATACAGTCGCAATTTGCGACTTCAGAATTAGAAAAGTGCAAAGGAAGATAGAGTTTATGAAAGATACAACAGGATTACTCACAGTTGAGTCTATTAGAAACTGTGTATATACGATTCGCGGACAGCAGGTAATGCTGGATTATGATTTGGCTTCAATACATGGATATGAGGTTAAAAGATTAAATGAGCAGGTTAAACGAAATATAAACAGATTCCCAGAGGATTTTATGTTTCAATTAACAATGGATGAAGTTGGGGCGGTAAAAGAAAACTTCCTTATGCTTTTACTGAGCAGGGAATATATATGCTTGCTACTGTTCTTAGAGGAGAATTAGCAGAGCAACAGAGTATTTTCATTATGCGTGCTTTTAAGGAAATGCGTCATTACATCCGACAGAATCAGCAGTTCGTTACCCAGTCTGAAATGAGCATGGTCACTGCTAAAGTTTAGGAGCTTTCAGTGCAAATGGTTCGTCCGGTTATTGATGCTTTGTTAAAACTCCCGGATAAAAGTATCTAAAGGAGATGATTTGATTGGGAAGGAGAAAAATGAATAAGTACTTAAATGAAAAGATAACTCCATATGTTGGCACAGAATCTTTTAAACTGGGGTGGAATTAGAGGAAGTTCGTAAGATACTTAAGGAGAATAAGATTCCATTCACCGGCGAATTAAACAAATGGACCACCTACAATCCCTATGGGAAACTACAAATTGTTAAAATTTTCTCAAACATTGTATAAAATACTGTTATCCTGTAAAAATTGTGCTAACATTGTCGAGGAATTTTCGCAAAAAAAAGAGAAGAAATGTGTGAAAACATCTGTTGCTGTAATGGAAGGATCCATCTGCAGCGTGGTGAGTGGTTTACATTTCTACTGGCGGAAAGTCCAAAACATAATATGTCAAATGTGAAGGAGAAATAAAATGTCACAATTTGTCCTGTCGATTCTGCCAATTCTCTGGCTGGTAATCGCTCTATGTGTCCTGAAAATGGCTGGCTGGAAGGCTTGTGGTCTGGCTGCTGTGATCTCTGCAGTTGTTGGTATCGCATGCTTTGGGATGGCTCCTGTGAATGCGCTGTCCGCAGTTGGCGAGGGCGTCCTGAATGCCCTGTGGCCAATCTGTATCGTTATCATCGCAGCGCTTTTCGTTTACAACCTGACGCTGGAGACTGGTGCCATGGAGCGTATCAAGTCCATGCTGTCTAGCGTGTCTTCGAATCGCATGGTTATCCTCCTGCTGATTGGATTTGCTTTCGGTAACTTCATGGAGGGTATGGCTGGCTTTGGTACAGCGGTTGCAATCCCAGCTGGTATCCTGATTGCTATGGGATTTGATCCAGTTCCAACTCTGATTGCTTGCCTGGTTATTAACTCTACACCAACAGGCTTCGGCTCTGTAGGTGTCCCAACCACAACCATGATGGGAATTACAGGGATCCCTGCCATCGCAATCTCTGGAATGATTGCAGTGATGCAGTTCGTGATTACTTTTGCAGGGCCTTTTGTGATGGTTGCAATCGTTGGCAAGGGCGTTAAGGCGATTAAGGACAATCTGGGAATAATTCTTCTGGCCAGCCTATCCTTCTGTCTGCCACAGTTTGTCGCTGCCTACTTCATCGGACCTGAGCTGCCAGATATCCTGGGTGCAGTTGTGTCTATGATCTGTATCGTAGTTGTGGCACTGCTTCGCGAGAAGAAGAATAGGGCTAAAGAGGCTTCTGTTACTGGTGCGAAGCTTACCGTGAAGGAAGGTCTGGTCGCTTGGAGCCCATTTATCCTGATTTTCGTCATTCTCTTATTTACTTCAAGCTTGATCCCAGTGATCCATGAGCCACTGGCAACTGTGAAGTCAACAATCTCTGTATATACAGGTAAGAATTCAGGAAGCCTGACTTTCTACTGGCTAGACTGCCCTGGTGTGAAGATTATTCTGGCAGGCCTGATCGGTGGTCTGATTCAGGGTGCTTCTATTGGAACTATTCTGAAGATATTTGGTAAAACACTGAAGGATAATGTGAAGACCATCTTTACAATCTGCTCCGTTCTAGCAACGGCGAAGATTATGGGTTACAGCGGAATGATTAGTGCAATCGCTGTAATCCTGGTAAAAGTAACTGGTCAGTTCTATCCAGCCATCTCTCCATTCGTTGGTATGATTGGCGGATTTGTTACAGGTAGTGGTACTTCCACAACTGTACTTTTCGGTGGTCTGCAGACTGAGACCGCTACAGCAATCGGCGTCAATAAGACTTGGCTTGCTTCTGCGAATATCGTAGGTGGTGGTATTGGTAAGATGATTTCTCCTCAGAATATTGCCATCGGATGTGCAGCATCTGGTCTGGGCGGACAGGAGAGTAAGATCCTGAATAAGACAATCCCATATGCTGCTTGCTATATCATCGTAGCAGGAATCGCCTGCATGATTGGTGCATAAGAGGAAATAGCGTTAGACTCGCAATCGCATGCAAGATTGCATAGAGTGCGGGCGTATGCAGGATTGCATAAAGTACGGGCGTATGCACGATTGCATAAAGTACAGGAGTATGCAAGATGACATAGTGTACGGGCGTATGTACGCTTGCATAGAGTACAGGCGTATGCAAATAGATGTGTGCGATTATGCGGTTGTTAGAGCGTGGTATGTATGCTTGTTCGTGAGAAGTACTAGGCACGGGTTCGTGTGAAGAATAAAAACATCGACTTTTTGCAGATAATGCAGGAGAGTCGATGCTTTTTTGTTTGGGAAGGCTTGTTAGAGAACTGTGGCTGCGAGAATTATAGACTTTCTGCAAATAATGCTAGAAAGTCGATGCTTTTCTTTGTTTCTGAGTGAGTTGGGGGTGTCATAGGCTGACAAAACATAGACTTTGCCTTATAAATTAAGGAAAAGTATAAGATTCTTCGCGTAGTATCGTTCAATATAAGATTTTTCTGGCAAAAATGTTAGACTCTCTAACGAAATCTGCAGATAGTCTATGATTTAAGAATTTGCTCAAAGTAGAAAGTCTAGCTGGCTTAGACTCTTTAACAAAATCTGCAGAAAGTCTATATTCTCGTTAGATACAAGCCACTCGCGCCCGAAAGGACCAATCAAACGCTAATCCCCTCCAATTCAACAATAATTCCTACAAATATTGAAGGGGTTCCTAAATTTTGTTATCTTAACTAAGGCAAAAAATAATATGGATTGAAAGCGTTTATATATGAAGACAACAGTTGAAACACTAAAAGGTTATATCGAAGGGGCCGTTAAGAAGACACAGTATCCTCTTTGGAAGCTGATTCTACTGGGTATTATGGCTGGAATGTTCATCGGATCTGGAGCAGCCCTCAGTAATGTAGCGATGCACGCTATTCCATCGGTGAGTCTGTCACGTGTCCTGGGTGGATGTATCTTCCCCATTGGACTGATGCTGATTGTATTCCTAGGCGGTGAACTTTTTACTGGTGACTGCATGGTGATGATGGCATGTATGCAGAAGAAGGTGAAAGTCCTGCAGTTAGTGAAGCTATTGATTATCGTGTGGCTCACCAACATGATTGGTGGCATAATCATGGCCCTTCTGATTCTGAATTCTGGACAGTTAGAGTATTCTGCTGGAATCCTTGGAGCATATACCATTAAGGTTGCACTGGGTAAGGTCAGCGTTAGTTTCCTTGGCGGTGTCTGCTCTGGAATCCTGTGTAATATCTTCGTCTGTGCAGCGGTTCTCATGGCGGCAATGGCTAAGGACATGGTAGGTAAGATCTTCGCAATCTTTTTCCCGATTATGGTATTTGTAGTTGGCGGATTTGAGCACTGTGTTGCGAATATGTATTACATCCCGGCAGGTATCCTAGCTTCTGAGAATCCAAAGTACGCAGAGATTGCAATGAAGAAGTTCGGCATCACAGCAGAACAGCTAAGTCATCTGAATGTAACGAATTTCCTACTGAAAAATGAGCTGCCAGTTACCATTGGTAATATCATTGGTGGAATGGCTTTCGTCGGATTAGCGCTGGTTCTCTTGAATCGCAAGGAGTTAGCAGACTAAGAGCACACCAAGTACTGACTAGAAGGATATTTGTTTCTCCTGAATAGTTATGGAGACTAGGCATTAGGATAAAGCTACGCTGAACATAATTAGAAAATCCCCCTTGGGTAGATTTTGCATGATGATATGTGCCCATTTTCTGGGTACACATCAGATTACACTTTCTATCTGAGGGGGATTTTTTGATATTTTTCAAATTTTTGTGCCCGACCATACAACTGAGAAATCCATGCAAGCATTCATTACAATCGAATCTTAGCAATTGGCGTTTGTTACTAAGGAATCCATTCATATGATTCAGATTCTATTAGAAATAGCAATTGTAATCGCTCCATTATTTCTCAGCAGGTTCCCACTTGCAACGAACAGGAGACACGATGGTCCCATCCTTCTTCATAGCAGCGAATTCTTTATCTACAACCTTGCGGTCCAGACCAGTTAATTCAGCAACCTTACCAGCTGCCAACGGTGTACCAGCCTGCTTCATTGCATCGAGAATCACATCACGCTCTGCCATAGTATTTACCTCCATACGTTCATTTTGATTTCTCTATAAATGTAAACCAATTCTAGCATGTTTATTTAGCCACATGTGGCTGTGGCAGTTGATTTAATAAATGCTTAAGTATTTGTTTAGAAAAGGATTTGTATTTAGACTTCTTAAGAGTTTCCGAACTTTTTCTAAAATGCATTTACATTTATTCTTCAAGGGTATATAGTTCAACTCCATTCATTAAACAAATCGAAAACAAACAAAGTTTAACCCCATTTTTGAAAACATGAACAAATCTCACAAGAAAAGTAGTTATGCAAAGACGAAATCTCACAAGAAAAGCGGTTAAACAAAGAAGAAATCTCACAAGAAAAGCAACATCTTAATAGCAGCATCCTTGATAGAACAAACGAAAAAACAAACTAGGAGATGGTCATTTCAGATAAGATAGAAATTTAGTGTCACAAATGAAACTCCAAACCAGGAGACGGTTTATATTTCAGATAAGAAATAAACTCAGTGTCACAAATAAAACTCTAAACTAGGAGACGGTCTATATTTCACAATGAGTAATAGTTATAGAGAAGGGAAAGTAAATGGAATTCATTGAATTAGTGGAGAAGAGAAGGGACTTCCTGACGGAGGAACTGGCGAGTTTGAAGAGGAAGAATCGCTTCCCAGAGGGCGAACTGGTCATCCAATACGGCAAGCGATCCAATGTGTACTACTGGAGCAAGCAGACAAAGAATGGAGTTCGACGAACGCATATCAAAAAGGCGGATCATGAGCTTCTGGATGGACTGATTCGTAAGAGGGAGTCGGAGATTCTGATGAAGAGATACACGGCGGAACTGCGGGCTGTGAGAAAACTTTTGAGTATGTATCGCAGGTACTTCAACGAACGGGACCAACGGTTCTTAGACGATTTGGAGATGCAGACGCGCCTGTACCAATTGAACAAAGCAAAGGGGATTTCATATAAGAAAAGCTTATTTGAGACGATTCGAAACTGGAAGAATGAATCATATGAAAGGGACACAAACTACCCAGAGTCTTTGAAGCATGACGCAGGAGATGGGCTAATTGTGCGATCGAAGTCTGAGGTTTTGATCGTTACTTGCCTTAGGAAGTATAAGATTCCATTTCGGTATGAGGCGAGACTAGATATTGAGGTGGATGGTTCTATGCGGCCGGTTTATCCAGATTTTACAATTCTCCATCCGTATACTGGGCAAATCATGTATATAGAGCATTTTGGGATGCTTGGCGATGCGGAGTATGAAGAGGGGATACAGTGGAAACTTGAGAATTACGCCAAGAACGGGATATATCCTTTTATGAATCTTGTGCTGTTGTATGAATCAAAAGAGGAGCCCCTGTCCCTTGCAAGGATTGAGAAAACGATTGTCGATAATATTGTAAATATCGAGGTGATGTGAGGGGCATGAGCGGGGCTAGGTGGCGAGGCGTGGCGGGAGGTGGTAGCTCGAATTGTTGTTTCATAGACTTTCTGCATATTATGCCTGAGAATCTAACAAAATTGGGGTTAGTGCACTTCTAGGAAAGGTAAAAAAGGGGGAATCATAGACTTCCTGCATATCCTGCGAAATAATCGATATGTTTTAGGTGAGAAGTTTGTTTGGAGTAGTGTTGTGCGAGAAAAAACATAGACTTTCTAGCAGAAGTTGCAGAGAGTCCATGTTTTTGAAACGCGCCCCAGGCGGAACAAAGTAGAAAGTCTAACTGGCTTAGACTCTCAAACAAAATCTGCAGAGAGTCTATAATCTCGGCCCTACAGAAACATCTCAGCTCGACAGAAACACTTCAGCCCGACAGAAACACTTCAGCCCGACAGAAACACCTCAGCCCGACAGCCCTAAACCTAACCACCAAAAGTGGATGACACATCCCCCTAGGGAATATATAATGAAGAGGAAACTAGTCGGACATGGAATTCTATGAATCCCTGAGGGAGGTGGGAAGTATGGATAACCATTCTAAGAAGAAAGTTGCCCCGATCGTAATTACAGTGATCATGGTGATTTACTATTTCTTGTATTTTGCCTTTGTAGTGGCAGCGCTACCAATGCTTTTAAAACTGGCATTTGGTGTCATCCCACTTGCTCTGGGAATCACAATGATTCTCGTATGTCGACAGAGACTTAAGGAAATTGACGGAGGAGAAGAGGATGATCTTGGTAAATACTGACTATATCACCGGTAAGGAGTTAGAAATGCTTGGCCTGGTTAAGGGTAGCACTATCCAGTCTAAGAATGTGGGACGTGATATCACACAGGGCCTGAAGACTCTGGTAGGCGGAGAGCTCACAGCTTATAACGAGATGATGAATGAGGCACGAGCCTTAGCAACCAAGCGTATGGTAGATGAGGCCACAAGCCTTGGCGCAGATGCCGTTGTAAATATCCGTTATGCATCCTCAGCAATTATGCAGGGCGCAGCAGAGGTGATCGCCTACGGAACAGCGGTGAGGTTTAGATAATATGGTTTTACAAAAGATGGACCAAAGCCAACTGAATCGGATCAAGCCAATCTTTCGGGATACATTTATGGGAGAACCATGGAATGATGACTGGAGCGATGATGGCCAACTGACCGCATATCTAGAGGATCTCATGGGGAATCGGAACTCCTTATCCCTTGGATTGTATGATGGAGAGGAGCTCATTGGGCTCTGCTTAGGAAGCATCATGCACTGGTGCCTTGGTAATGAATACTATATTTACGAGTTTTTCCTGCTGAGAGAGCGGCAGGGAGCTGGTCTTGGGGCGGACTTTCTGCAACAGGTGGAAGAGTACGTGAAGCCACTAGGAGTGAACCATCTCTATCTGCAGACAGATCGTAGCATGCCAGCCTATCGCTTCTATCAGAAGAATGGCTTTACAGACCTAGAGGAGCATGCGTCACTTTTTAAGATGCTTTGATTTTGCATCCCCCTTCAGGCGGTAGTCCCTGGGACTCATTCCATACTTCCCCTTGAAGATGCGATAGAAGAAGCTGGTATTTTCATATCCTACCGACACAGCGACATCAGCGATGGGGAGCTTCGTGGTAGAGAGAAGCCAAGCGGCTTGCTTCAGTCGGCGATCCATTAGGAGATCCTTAAAGGTTCCTCCAGTATGCTTTTTAATAAAGCGGCCCAGGCTATAGATATCAAGGCTACACTGCTCTGCGAATTCCGTTAGTGTGGCCTTTTTATAGTCCTCATTGATGTAGGTTAAGAGTTGCATAATTAGCTTCTGATCATAGGAGTCCTGAGGCATCACAATCTGATCCATATGGGAGAGGAGATTCAGGAAGAGTAGTACCATGGTTTGCTGAGACAGAAGGCGATGACCATGAGGCTTCTCTAGCATGATCCAGATCAGATTCTCCATGAGATTTTGGACGGGCAGAATCCCAGACGCATGGAAGTAGAGGTAGTTACCGCCCATGTCCTGTTCTGTTAGGCAGGAGATCAGGAAGTCTGTAAGAGTAGAAGTATTATCCCCGATTCCTCGCAGAACCTCATCGAAAAAGGGCGGCATGATAATGAAGTTAATGGCGATATCATCCCTCTTGGCAGGCAGGATCTCTTGCCTGGCATGCTGATTCATGAAGAGGAGATCTCCCTCCTCTAGCCGTATTTCCTGTCCATCAATGATATGGGTGGTAGATCCCTGACACATGTATACGAACTCTACGAAGTTATGGCTATGCTCTGGGAAGTGTAGGAATCTGGTATTGGGACGGATATCGATGAGCTTTCCCTTTTCAAGGAGCAGAGTGGCATCAATCTGATTCTGTTCAGACAGAGTGGACTGTCTGGTCCCCTTCGTCTGCTGGCAATCTGTCTCTGCATCTCGATAGTAGATGCTTCGATCCACAGCCTCATTGCCTTCTAGGATTCGCTCTTCTTCTGGGGTGATTTTAGATAACTGTTCCAGCAATTCTTGATTCATATTGCATCCCTTATGATTTCATTTATAACGAATAGAACTCTCTATAAATGTAAACCAAAGCAAAGATTGGTTTACATTTCTCATATATACTATCACAGTTGTGCAAATAAGGACATAAAAATAGATAAATCATGTCCTTAAATGGCAAATCAGGACATGCTAGTATGTGTGGGTAAAGAGATCATTAACTTGGTTCAAAGGAGAGCAAGATGAAAGTATTAGATTCAAAACTATTAGAGAGCTACGCAAGAATGGCAATGGACGGCTTCAACCAGGGCTGGCATGAGAGAAATGGTGGGAATCTCACCTATCGCATGAAAGCTGAGGAAGTGGCTGAGCTCCAGGAGGACTTCGACCTGAATGGTATCTGGGAGGACTTCGGCTGGCAGGCAGGTCATGAAGCAGACAGCACATTCCCTGGACTGGCTGGCGAATACTTCATGGTTTCTGGCTCTGGCAAGTACTTCCGTAATATCCAGCTGGACCCGGCAGCCAATGTCTGCATCATTAAGCTGAATGAGGATGGATCTAAATTTATGAAGGTTTGGGGTCTGGTTAATGGCGGCAGACCCACATCTGAGCTCCCTACCCATCTGGCAAATCTCCAGGTGCTGAAGGCAAGAGATGCAAAGATGCGCGTGGTTTACCACTGCCATCCACAGAACATCATTGCACTGACCTATGTACTTCCTTTGGATTCTAGGGTATTCACTCGTGAGATCTATGAGATGGCTACGGAGTGTCCAATCGTCTTTCCTGAGGGAATCGGCATCGTTCCTTGGATGCTGTGCGGCGGTAAGGAAATCGGTGATTACACTTCTGAGATTATGAAGAAGCAGGATATTGCGATATGGGCACATCACGGTGCTTTCTGCTGTGGTCATGACTTCGATGAGACCTTTGGTCTTATGCATACAGTTGAAAAGGCGGCTGAGGTTCTGGTGAAGGTAATGTCTATGTCAAAGACGAAGCTGAATACCATTACACCAAGTCAATTCAGAGAACTGAATGCACCATTCGGCGTACAGATCAATGAGCAGTATCTGTATGAGAAGAAGGATGCAACCATCGGACAGTTACCAGAGTAGACATCAGAAGGAGAAGAGAGATGCTAGTAGATACGAAGGCCAGAGTTGGTGTATTTTCTATTGCCCTGGGGGCATATTTACCACAGTTTCCACAGCTGCTTCCAGAATTCGAGAGCCAGTTTTGGGACTTTAAGAAGTCATTCCCTGACACAGTTGAAATCGTGGATGGTGGCATGGTAACCACAAAAGAAGCTGCACAGCTTGCTGGGGATAAGTTCCGTGCTGCAGATGTAGATCTGGTATTCCTGCAGTTATTAACCTATGCCACATCCTATAACATGCTTCCTGCTGTGAAGGACTTAGATGTGCCGGTGGTACTGGTAAATGTACAGAAGAAGAGAGTGCCAGACTATGAGAAAGCAGAGATTCCTGACTGGTTAGGTGAACTCTATGCGTGCGGTGCTGTTGGCGAGATGGTGGCTGATCTGAATCGCTATGGTATGCGCCATGATGTAATCACTGGTGTGGTCGAGGGCGGTGATCCATATGTACAGGCTGAGATTGAGGAGTGGTGTCGTGCGGCTCAGGTTCGTCGCAGATTCCGCCAGACCAATATCGCTCAGATTGGACGGCCATACCCAGGTATGATGGACCTCTACATCGATGAGTCAAATCTCTATCGTAGACTCGGTCTCTACACCAAGCAGTTTGACTGGGAGCGTATGTGGGCTATTGCGGATGAGATCAGTGATGAGGATGCAAGAGTTACAGATAAAATTTCTGATATTCATAATACCTTCGATGTATTGGGCGATTATCAGGAGTCTGATATCCGTGTCATGGCTAAGTATGTGGTGGCCTTTGAGCAATGGGTACAGGATGAGAAGTTAGGCTTGATTGCATCCCATTATGATGGACTGGCTCAGGGTAAGGCTGGTGTATTGGATTCTATGCTGATTCCGGCATTTTCCATGCTGATTAAGCAGGGAACAGCCTGTGCAGTCGAGGGAGATATGAAGGTTGCAATGGCTATGTCCATCTTAAAGACCATCTCTGGAACTGGTCAGCTGTCTGAGATGTACTCCATCGATTTCGATGATGATATCTGCATCATCGGTCACAGTGGGTCAGGAGATGCTGCAATCTCCCAGGCCAGGAAGCCAACGATGAAGGTGGTTCCAGTATTCCATGGGAAGACCGGCGGTGGATACCTGACACAGTTCTACCCTCCAGCTGGGGATATCACCTATCTGGCAATCACCCAAGATGGCAATGGGAAATTCAAGTTCATCGTGGCTGAGGGTGTCAATGAGGATGGTCCAATCTTTAACTTCGGTGATACCAATATGCGTACCCGTTTCTCCATCGGAGCTCGTGAGTTCGTTAATCGTTGGAGCGAGGCTGGCCCAACCCATCATATGGCAGCAGCTGTAGGCCATCATCTGTCAACCATTCAGAAGGTTGCTAAGATCCTGAATGTTCCAGTTGAGGTTATCTGCTGAGAAGTTGAAATAGAGAAGGTAATACTATGAAGAACACATATCTAGCTGTTGATATTGGCGCATCCAGTGGTCGCCATATCATCGGCTCAGTAGAAAATAATAAGATCCAGCTCCAGGAGACCTATCGCTTTACCAATGGCGTCCATGAAGTCCATGGACACCTCTGCTGGGATATGGATCATCTGAGAGATAGCGTGATCCGGGGCATCAAGGCCTCTGTAGATGCAGGATTTTCTCCTAAGACGATGGGAATCGATACCTGGGCAGTGGACTTTGTCCTATTAGATGAGAATCGTGAGATCCTTGGGGATACGGTAGCTTATCGCGACCAGCGTACCAATGGAATCCGTGATCAGCTGGAGAGGGATGGTATCATCACTTTCCAGGAGTGTTATAGTCGCACAGGTATCCAGTATCAGAAGTTCAATACCATCTATCAGTTACTGGCTATCAAAAGAGAGCATCCAGAGTATCTGGAGCATGCAAGGTACTTCCTAATGGTTCCGGATTATCTGAACTATATCCTAACTGGAGTCATGATGAATGAGTACACCAATGCTTCCTCAACAGGCTTGGTTAGCGCTGAATCGAAGAACTGGGATCTTGAATTGATTAGAAAGATAGGGCTTCCGGAGGAGATCTTTCTCCCGATTCAGATGCCTGGAACAGTTGTGGGAGAATTGCTTCCTGATATCCAAAAGGAAACTGGTGCAAGTCTTCAGGTGATTTTACCTGCCACCCACGATACTGGTTCCGCATTCTTAGCGGTTCCAGCCAGAGATGACAACTCGGTCTTCATTTCCTCTGGTACATGGAGTCTCTTAGGTGTGGAGAATCAAAAGGCAATCACTAGTATGGAAAGCTGTCGGGAGAATTTCACCAATGAGGGCGGATATGAGTACCGCTTCCGTTACCTCAAGAATATTATGGGCTTATGGATGTTCCAGAATGCCAAGAAGGAAATCGATGCCAAGCTCCCAGAGGGAGAAACTGTTTCCTTTAAGGAACTACAGGATAAAGCAGATGGATATGACTTAGATGTATTGGTTAATGTGGATGATGATCGTTTCCTAGCACCAGAGTCCATGCTTTTAGAGGTGCGTAAGGCAAGTCAGGAGCAGGGGGTAGAGCTTCCCCAGGATGATGAGGCGGTGTTAAATGTTATCTTCCGTTCCTTAGCAGCAGACTATGCGGCCGCAGTGAAGAAGTTAGAGCAGCTTACAGGGAAGACCTATACTGCAGTGAATATTGTAGGTGGCGGTAGTCAGAATACCTACTTGAATGCTCTTACTGCCAAGTACACAGGTCTGCCTGTATATGCAGGTCCTACAGAGGGCACAGCGCTGGGGAATCTCATCGTCCAGTTTATCCATGATGGAGTATTTCAGGATCTGTCTGAGGCGAGAGCTGCAATTGCTGATAGCTTCGACATCAAAGAGTATTCATAAATCGACGAGACATGATTTGATTACTAAAACTTCCCATAGAAAAATGGGAAGTTTTAGTAATTAAGAAAAGGAAATTTGAGGACGATAATCCTAATCTTTGTAACAATCTTTCAGATGTATGAAAAGGAATTTTAATTTCATTCTTTAGTACCATCCATGTAGTGCTTCAAGAGTGCCTGCGATCCGTTATTTGCTTCGCCGTGATCTGAAAGGTCCTGGCAGATATCCCGGACTGCTTCTGTGATATCAAGCTTCAGACCGTGTTCTTCGGCAGCTGTGTCGGCCAGATTCATGTCCTTAATGAAGTGCTTCATAATGAAACCGGGATTGAAGTCGCCTTCCATGCCCCTTTTGGCAACCTTCGACAACTGGAAACTCCCAGCAGCGCCGGTTGCAATGGTGTTCACCATCATTTCTTCATCCAGACCGACGGCTCTTGCATAAGCGATGGCTTCACAAGCCCCGGCAAGGGCACCTGCGATGGCAATCTGATTACACATCTTGGTATGCTGGCCACATCCGGCGTTTCCGGTATAGACAATGGTTTTCCCCATGGCTTCAAAGGCAGGATAAACAGCATCGAAATCTTCCTTGTCGCCTCCCGCAAGGATCGTCAGTGTTTTGGCTTTGGCACCGGAATCGCCTCCGGTTACCGGCGCATCCAGGCCATGGAATCCGGCTTCTTTTGCTTTTTCATATAATTCTACGGCAAGCTTTGGGTCGGATGTGGTCATGTCAACGAGATAGGTGCCGGGAGCTGCTCCTTCAAAGATGCCGTTTTTTCCAAGATAGACTTCTCTGACATCTTTTGGAAAGCCGACGATTGTGATGACAAGATCTTGATTCCTGGCGCAAGCTGCAGGTGAGTCTGCCCAGGCAGCGCCCTCCGAGATCAGGGGCTCAGCCTTGGACTTGGTCCGGTTGTAGACCGTCAGTTGAAAACCTGCCTTCATCAAGTTTCTTACCATGGAGGACCCCATAATTCCGGTTCCAATAAAACCGATGTTCTGAATACTCATCGTTACTCCTTCCTTTCCCTTTTATATCTCTTGTTTTTTGATATGGGTTTCAAAAGCACCTTTTGACACTGTAATCATTTTATCATGAAAATCTCCGGACGGACCTTGAGAATTCGATGCGAAGAGTTCGCGGCTTTTCTTCCTTTCTACGGCAGTGGAGCAGATATAGGGGAAAACGGGGGCGAGATATTGCGGAGTAAAGAATGAATGGAGTTTGCTTTATTGGAAGGTATGTTCAAATTCACGACCATGACAACCGGATTCTTCCGATGATCATGAACCAAACGGAAAAAACTTCTATAGACCGCTGTCGGCTCTCTTACGGATGTGGTTGCAGGACTCTTTGCAAGAGTGCTGATGAGACAAAGCGAACGGACCAGGTAAGCACTGGCACAGGTACTACACAGGGTGCAGCTGGTAGTAACTATGTAGACTTACTGGGAGTAATGAGGGAGTTCCTGGTAAATCATAGACTTTCTGCATAATATGCGAGAAAGTCTATAGGAACCTGTGATTTATGGACGATCTAGCGCTGTATTGAAGTGAAATCATAGACTTTTTCTTGATTTGTTGAAGAGAATCTATGGATTTCGAGATATTCAAGCCTACCAAGAGTAAATTTAACCAGAGAAGTATCGACTTTCTAACAAAACCTGCAGGAAGTCTAGGAAACAGGAGATCACCCCCGCAAGGCAAGTTCTAAAAAGCAAGAGAAGCATCGACTTTCTAACAAAACCTGTAGAAAGTCTAGGAATCCACCCAATCAGCCTGGTTTTTTCCACCCATGATCCCTATAATGAATGGTGGGCATTATAATAGACATTTAATAGTATGGCCTCCAGAGATGTAGACCAGGCCCCACATATGGCCTCCAGAGATGTAGACCAATCCCCACATATGGCCTCCAGAGATGTAGGCCAGGCCCACAACCATACAACAACCTACGATAACCAAACATAAACCATTTATCGTAGTATAACTTGCATTTCCCTAAAGGAAGACACCATGAATATAGAACGGATCAGAGACATTCAGTCTGGACTAGAAACTGCATATATCAATGGAAATCTGGCATCGAACCTAGAGTATAAGCCAGGCTTTGTCTCCAATAACCCAACAGAGGGGAAGAAGGTGATTTCCTCCATCGAGGATGAACTATTGCGCTGTGAGTCCTTTCAGATTAGTGTTGCCTTTATCACCATGGGTGGAATCACACCACTACTTCAGACCCTGCAGGAACTTGAGAAGAGACAGATTCCAGGAGAGATTCTTACAACAAATTATCTCAATTTTAGTGAGCCCAAAGCCCTCGAAAAGTTGAATAGTCTCAAGAATATCACCCTTCGTATGTACGATGTGGAGTCTGCCGATAATGGATTCCACACCAAGGGATATATCTTCAGAAAGGATGAAGTCTATCGCATTATCCTTGGCAGTTCCAATATGACCAAGAATGCCCTGACACGTAATGTCGAGTGGAATTTGCGTATTATTTCTACCGAGCAGGGTGAAGTCGCAGAGGAAATCCTTGAGGAATATAAGAATCTCTGGAATTCTCCATACACCCTGGACTTTGATTCCTTCTACGAGATTTATAAGCAGCGGTATGAGATTATCCAGCATCAGAGAGAGATTGCAAGAAAAGAGGCTTTCCCATCCTTTGAGAAGTTCACCTTAAAACCAAATTCCATGCAGGAGGAATTTATCGTAAATCTGAGAAAGATTATTGAACAGGGCGAGGAGAGAGCCTTACTGATCTCCGCTACAGGAACTGGTAAGACCTACGCATCTGCCTTCGCTATGAGAGAATTGGGCTTTAAAAGAGTGCTTTTTCTCGTTCATCGCGCACAATTGGCTCGCCAGGCGATGGACTCTTACAAAAAGGTATTTGATGAATCCATAACCATGGGAATGGTTGGTGCAGGTAAGCATGAGTATGACGCTGATTATATCTTCGCCATGGTTGAGACACTGAATCGGGACCAGCACCTATTCCAGTTTGCTCCCGATGCCTTCGATTGTATCATCCTAGACGAGGCTCATCATAGTCCAGCAAACACCTATCAGAAGGTGATGGATTATTTTCAGCCCAAGCTATTCCTGGGTATGACAGCGACTCCTGACAAGCGGGATGATAATCAGGATGGGAGAAATGTATACCAACTCTTTCATTATCAGATTGCCTTTGAGATTCGCCTCCAGCGTGCAATGGAGGATAATTTGCTCTGTCCATTCCACTACTTTGGGATTAACGATATCACCCTGGACGAGGATAAAAGGGAAGATAGGAGTACCCAGGGAACTGGAAGCGAACCTGCCTATGAAGTGAGAAATAATGATTCTAGTGAAGTAACCTTTTCCCAACTTACCAGTGACGAGAGAGTAAATCATGTCATCTCTCAGGCGGAATACTTCGGCTATAGCGGTAGTCGTGTGAAGGGCTTAATTTTCTGTAGTCGTAATAAGGAATGCCAGGAACTATCCAGAAAGTTCAATGAGAGAGGCTATCGTACCCTTGCACTTAGTGGCAGTGACTCTGAAGATACGAGAGCCCGTGCGTTTGAGCGACTTGCGATGGAGGAAGAAGACAGTAGTACTGAAATGCAGCCCTTGGACTACATTTTCTCCGTAGATATCCTGAATGAAGGTGTTGATATCGTAGAAGTAAACCAGGTCATCATGCTTCGTCCCACGGAGTCTCCGATTGTCTTCATTCAGCAGCTGGGTCGAGGCCTGAGAAAGGCATATGGCAAGGAATATGTGGTGATTCTAGACTTCATTGGTAACTACAAGAATAACTTCATGATTCCGGTGGCGCTGTCAGGAGACCGGACCTATAACAAGGACAATGTCAGACGCTATATGACCGAGGGTAATCGCATTATTCCAGGGGCTTCAACGATTCATTTTGATGAGATTAGTCGTAAGAAGATCTATGCTTCCATTGATAATGCTAATTTTAGCGATATCAAGTTAATCAAAGAGAGCTATAACAACCTAAAGAATAAACTGGGAAGAATCCCAGAATTAAAGGATTTTGATCGATATGGTGAGATGGATGTCTTACGAATATTCGATAATAAAAGCCTTGGCTCCTACTATAAATTCCTGTCCAAATATGAGAAGGCATATCCCATCCATTTGAATGAGAAGGAAGAACGGATGATACAATTTGTCTCAACGAAGCTAGCCAGTGGTAAGAGAGTTGAGGAGCTTATCCTATTAAGGGAATGTATCCTGCACGAGCGAAATGTGATTGGATGGTTTGCAGAGGCTATGGAGGAGATCCATGGTAGTCTTCCGACACCAGATAAGATGCAGAATATAATCAACATCCTAACCAATGAATTCCCTTCAGGGGCTGGTAAGAAGACCTACGCTGACTGCGTATTTCTCCAGGCAGAGGACTATCTCCTAGGTCAGGAGCCAAAGACCCAGCTAAATGAATCGATATCAAGAGACTCTCGTCAGAGAATGGCAAGATATGCAGCGAAACTATTAGGAAAGCAGCGGGAATACAGAACAAGTCTTGCTTTTAAAGAGATGCTTTTGAATCCTGAATTCAAACAGATGCTTATGGAACTAATAGAGTTCGGAATATCCAGAAATCAGAGGGACTATTCCAAGTATTACCAAGACACGGATTTTGTCCTTTACCAGAAGTATACCTATGAGGACGCCTGCCGTTTGCTAAATTGGGAGCATAATGAAGTTCCTTTGAATATTGGCGGCTATAAATTTGATAAGAAAACCCGGACACTTCCAGTATTTATCAACTATGATAAAGGGGATGATGTGGTGGACACCCAGCGATATGAGGATCATTTCTTGAGCCCCAATAAGCTGATTCACATTTCTAAGAGCGGCCGGTCTGTGGAGTCTGAAGATGTGCAGAATTTCTTACATGCCAGGGAGCGTAATATCGATGTCCAGCTCTTTGTACGCAAGAATAAGGATGATAAGATTTCAAAGGAATTCTATTATTTAGGTCGCATGCAGGCCACAGGTATGAGTAAGGAGTTCATCCTGCAGAACACCGAGAAGTCGGCAGTAGAGATTGAATGGATGCTAGATACTCCGGTTCGAGAGGATATCTATGAGTATCTGATTCGTGGATAAATGTAAACCAAGTTGGAGATATGCAAATGAAAACAATCAGAGTTGTAGCAGCAGTTATGAAGTCCGTAAATGAAGCTGGAGAGGATATAGTCTTCGCAACAGCACGTGGATATGGTGAATTTAAGGGAGGTTGGGAATTCCCGGGAGGTAAGATTGAAGAGGGTGAGACTCCTGAGGAGGCACTCCACCGAGAGATCATGGAGGAATTAGATACAGAAATCTCTGTGGGAGATCTGATTCATACCGTCGAGTATGATTACCCGAACTTCCACCTATCCATGGACTGTTTCTGGTGCCAGGTTGTGAAGGGCGACTTGGTTTTAAAGGAAGCAGAAGATGCGAAGTGGTTAACGAAGGCGGAACTTGATACGGTTGACTGGCTGCCAGCAGATATCACTTTGATCGATGCAATTCGCCAGGCGATGTAGGATAGGAAAGGTATAATATGACCCGCTATACATACGGTAATCCGGACTCCAATCGGGTGCTCATCCAGATGGTGGATGACCATGACCTGTCAGTTATTGAGGATGAAGTCAACTATATTAGGCAGGAAGTCGGGGATGACTTCTACCTTCTGGCTCTGAAGGTAGAGGACTGGAATCATGACCTGTCTCCATGGCAGGCGCCAGCAGCATTTGGCAATGAAGTCTTTGACGGAGGAGCATCTGAGACGCTACAGGGAGTTTTGGATGTAATCCAGGAAATCGAACCGAATGGTATGACTTCAGACAGACAGTACTTTATGGGTGGCTATTCCCTGGCAGGTCTCTTTGCCCTATGGGCTGGCTATCAGACAGAGATTTTTTCGGGAATTGCTGCGGCATCTCCATCTATTTGGTTTCCAGGTTTTGTAGACTACATGAAATCCAACTCACTGCATTCAAACCGCGTCTACTTAAGCCTAGGGGACCGGGAAGAGCGGACGAGAAATCAGATGATGGCTACTGTTGGAGATTGTATTCGTGAGGCGGAGACAATTATTACTTCCACAGGAATCCCATGTGTTTTAGAATGGAATCAAGGCAATCATTTTAAGGATCCTGATATCAGAACAGGGAAGGCATTCGCCTGGGTTTTAAAAGAGGATTAAAAAAAGCTTGTGAAATAGGGCTATAGATCTTAGGAGGTAACTTTTATGGAGTTAAAAGAAAAACACTTATTACAGAACAATAAGGTCTGTATGATTCTAGGGTTAGTAATTCATGCATTTATTATTGCATCAACTGTCCTTTATGCTGCTGGTAGACCTAATGAGGCTGTATTGACTCCAATCATGCTAGTGGTTGAAGTGGGCTGTGTCCTGGTCAGTGTCATCGGCTACCTGAAGGCTGGTAAGAGCGAGAAGGGGCATTATCCACAGCTTCTAAGTCTAGCAGCAGCTTACATGATTATGCTGGTGGGTTCAGTTCATATCCCATATATGTGGGCTATGGGTACTCTCATCGGTGTAGCTGTCTTTATCTATAATGACTTTAAGATCTGCTTCCTTTCGTCCTTTGTGGCTGTTATTGAGAATATCGCTTACGTTATTCTCTACTACGCATCACCAGTAAGTATCGTGGAGCCATTTAATGAGGTCACCTTCATGGTGCCAACCAATATGGCCTTTGTTATTTTCTTTGCCATTATGAGCTGTGTGGTTGTAAAGATAAATGATAAGCAGAATCAAGAGAGCGTGGAGATGATTCGTGAGAAAGCAATTGCTCAGGAGGAGAGCTCTGAGAAGATTCGTCTAACCTCTGAGCAGATCTCTAATAAGCTAGTAGATGCACATAGTGCTATGGATCACCTGTCCTCTAAGGTGAATTCCTCCGCGGAAGCCATCGAGCAGATCTCTGGTTCTGTAACTCAGACCGCCGAGGCTATTCAGACCCAAACAGAGATGAATAGTAATATCATGGGGTCCCTTGAGCATATCCAGTCTGAGTCTCAGGATATGAATAAGCTGTCCTCCCTTGCCCGCACCAATGTGGATGCAGGTAGCCAGATCATCCAGAATCTTGAGGCACAGGCGGAGAAGACTGCCGCTATTAACTCTCAGACTGCAGAGATGACCGCTGAGCTGGCCAAGTCTGCAGAGACCGTTAAGAATATCGTAGAGACCATCCTAGGCATCTCCTCTCAGACCAATCTCTTAGCACTGAATGCTTCCATCGAGGCTGCTAGAGCAGGTGAGGCAGGTAAGGGCTTCGCAGTGGTTGCAGACGAGATTCGTAATCTCTCAGAGAATACCAAGGAGTCTGCTGAGCAGATTTCTAGCACGATTGATGTCTTAATCGAAAATGTAAACCGTGCTTCAGATAACATGCTTTTATCCGTAGAATCCTCCAACAGACAGGGAGAGATGATCCAGGAAACAGGGGCGAAGTTCTCTGAAATCAGTGATTCCTTTGATTCATTGTCTAAGAGTGTCTCAGATATCTCTCTTCGTGTGGATGACTGCGTGAAGGCTACCAATAAGGTTATGCAGGCTATTACAGATCTATCTGCTACATCAGAAGAAGTAGCAGCATCCTCTGAGTCCTCACTGGAACTGTCCCGTGAGTGCGCCAGCGATATGACCACTACCAATGATATTCTGAATACCATCTTGGAGATTGCTAAGAACTAACAATAGCAGCGAGTCTTGACCGGATATTGTTAAGGATGATTCATTCAATAGAGCTTGCAATCGACTGCTGAAAATGAATACAAACTGTCGTATTTGAAATTCAATTGAAAGTGTTTCATATACGACAGTTTTTTTAATGTAAGCTTGTTAAAATATGCACGTAGATTGTATGTTTTCACAAGGAGGAATGCAAAATGTACAAGGACACATTTGAAGCAGTTAGTAATGCAGCAGGAACGAAGGTTGGATTTCTGAAGAAGAATCCAATGGGCTATTTTCTTATGGCTATGGCAGCCGGTGCCTATATTGGATTCGGTAATGTACTGATCAATGTGATCGGTGGCATGCTAAATGGCGCACCACAAACCAAGATTGTTATGGGTGCAGCATTTGGTATTGCATTATCTCTGGTAATCATCGCAGGAGCAGAACTATTCACAGGTAATAATCTGGTTATGGTAGCAGGCATTTCTAAGAAGAAAATTACCATCCTAGATGCTATCAAGCTCTGGATTGTTTGCTGGCTTGGTAACTGGGCTGGATCTGTAGTGATGGCACTTTTATTCCAGTATTCAGGACTGAATAATGAAGTGACCGCAACATTCTTAGCGACAGCAGCTGCTGGTAAGATGGCGATTCCATTCCTTCCACTTCTAATCCGTGGCATCCTGTGTAATATGCTTGTCTGCCTGGCTGTATGGTGTGGATTCAAGTGTAAGTCTGAGGTAGGCACTTTAATCATGATTTTCTGGTGCCTTTTTGCATTCGTTACTTGTGGTTTTGAGCATAGTGTTGCTAATATGACCCAGCTGACCCTAGCTCTTCTGAATCCCATGGGACAGGCTGTATCTGTAGGTGGATACTTCTATAACCTCGCCACAGTTACTCTTGGTAATATGATCGGTGGTATCTTCTTTATCGCCCTTCCATACTTCGCATCCCAGGCCAGGGACTGATATATATTTCTGGAATAACTATAAGAAATACAAGCATTGCTAATACCCCCCTAGGAGGGTAGATGAAAGGATTCAGACTTGGGGAAAACCCCAAGGTCAGGAAACCGAAATAGAACGATTTAGTTTCTGATATAGAAACTAGAATCGTTCTATTTTTTTGACCGCATTAAAACTGATGAAGTGCGTTGCCATCTTCGACCCGTTGTGCCATAGTAAAGGAGTCATAAGAATACACACTAGAATCAATGGAGGAATCCTTATATGAATACAGACCATAGCAAAAAGTCCATGAGCTCTGCCCGCAGACAATCCACCCTACAGACATCACGTTGGATTGCAGGCGTCAGCGGAGTGTTATTTCTATTATTAATTGTCCTGGTGAAGACGGTAGACACTGCTACAGTTGAGGCTACAGGTAAGACCATGGGACTCTATACCTTAAATGGCGGATTTCACGCCCTGACTGGTGTCAATATGTTCTGGTACAAGCTGACGCAGGTACTTGGAATCTTCCTTATTCTTGTAGCAGGTGGCTTTGCATTCCTTGGACTGCATCAGCTCATTAAGAGGAAGAGCCTTTTAAAGGTAGACCGATGCCTTCTGTGCCTGGGAGGACTCTACGCAGTGCTTATCGTTTTATATGCCTTCTTCGAGAAGGTTATCATCAATTATCGCCCAATTATTATGGATGGAAAACTAGCTGCAGAGGCATCTTTCCCATCCTCACATACCATGCTGGTATGCGTTGTCATGGGTAGTGCCGTGATGCTGATTCCTCACTATGTGAAGGATGCGAAGATTCGTCAGATTCTGCAGATTGTATGTCTCCTGGTGATTCTCATTACTGTCATCGGTAGACTGATTTGTGGTGTGCACTGGTTCACAGATATCCTGGGTGGTGTGCTGATTAGCATGACCTTACTCGCACTATTCCGTATTGTCTCTATGAAGAGAGGCAATCGATAAGTCTATGGGACAGGACGTGAATGATACAGTAGAGAATTTGAAAGATCCATCCAGGGAACAATCATTAGGAGAATTTATTATAAATCTTTAATGCATGTAAGCTCTTAAAATTCTTTACTTGAATAATTAGGTTCACTATAATTATTTACAAGTGTAGTTTATTGTTGTGTTTGCCGATGTAATGTGAATTAGTATACAAGATGTATTATATGTCCATTATATCGGCGTTTTTTAGCTAATGGAGGGCCTATGGAACTACAGATTAATGACTTAGTTACATCCATACGAAAAGAAGGCGTGGATGCAGCTAAAGCTGAAGCTGAGTCTATTCTTGCAGAAGCAAGAAAGAAAGCGGAGGCAATTATTTCCGATGCCAAAGTACAGGCACAGAATGAGAAGGCTGCGGCTGAAAAGGAAATCGGAATCATGAAAGAAAGCGCTTCCGTCAGCGCGGAACAGGCAAAGCGTGATGCTGTGCTTGCATTTAAGACGGAGATTCAGAAGGAATTCGAGAGAATCCTGAAGAATGATATTCAGAAGGAATTGTCTGGTGCAGCACTTGGTAAGTTAATCCGAGCAGCCCTTGCTGATGAGGATATCGCTTCCTACAAGGTTGAAGTTAGTGAAGTGAATGATGCTCTGAAGGCTGAGCTGGCTGAGGAATTAAAGAAGGGCTTAGAGATCAAGCCTACCAAGGGCGTTAAGGCTGGATTCCGACTGGCAGCGAAGGACGGCTCTGGTTACTTCGATTGCTCTGATGAAGCAATCGCTGAGATCATCATGCCATACTTCAGAGATCTGGACATCTAACAGGAGGTATCGAAATGGCTTCGTATTATTATTTGATTGCGAGCCTGCCAGATCTAAAGAGTGATGGGGAGATGCCGATTACATATCAGCAGTTTCTCGACATGTGTGAGAATGCCGTAAGTGCTAAGACTTACCAGGCATTGAAGGACTTAGATCTCTCTAATGAAGAGGGACCGGTTGTCAAGGAATGGTCGAAGTCCTATGGGGCACTTACACAGGAGCTTAACTATCAGCGTAGTCAGAGACTGGGCAAGAGCTATCCGACACCTCAGGTTAAGGAATTCACCACCACACAGGTAGTTAGTAATGCAATCGCAGCCAAGAATCCTCTCGAAGGGGAGAAGATCATGCTGGAGTATCAGTTCCAGCTCCTTGACTCCATCGTAGGACTTCATATGTTCGATGACTATGTCTTATTCGGATATGCGATTAAGTTAAAGCTACTAGAGCGCCAGGCATGCTTCCACCGGGATAAGGGCGAGGCTGAGTTCAGGCGCTTAATGGATTTGGTACAGCAGCGAGTTTACAGTTTGTAAGGAATCGTAACAAACAGTGAAGCAAACAGGAGACTTATATGGAAATAGTAACAGGACATGTAACTGGTGTTAACGGTAACATGGTTAACGTAAGCTTCGAAGGTTCTGTTCGTAAGAACGAGGTGGGCTACATCGTCGTTGATGAGCAGAGACTGAAGGGTGAGGTTATCCGTATTACTGACGGAATTGCCAGTATGCAGATTTATGAGATGTCAAACGGCATCAAGGTCGGCGATCCAGTAGAGTTTACCGGTGAACTGATGAGCGTTGACTTGGGTCCAGGACTTCTGCAGCAGATCTATGATGGACTGCAGAATCCTCTGCCAGAGTTAGCAGAGCAGTGCGGATTCTTCCTTCAGAGAGGTGTCTACTTAGACGCTATCCCTAATCAGGATTGGGAATTTACACCAACCGCACAGGTGGGAGACAGCATTAGCGCTGGTGATACAATTGGTACTGTACCAGAGGGTATCTTCACTCACCACATCATGGCTCCCTTCACCCTGAAGGGAACTTGGACCATTAAGTCCTTAAAGGATAAGGGCACTTACAATGTACGTGAGACCATCTGTGTCATCACAAATGAGAATGGTGAGGAGAAGGAGCTCTCCATGGTATTCTCACAACCAATCAAGCAGCCAATCAAGTGCTACGAAGAGAGACTTCGTCCAGACGAACCACTGATCATGCAGCTTCGCTCTATCGATACCTTCCTTCCAGTTGCTAAGGGTGGTACCTTCTGTGTACCTGGACCTTTCGGTGCTGGTAAGACAGTTCTCCAGCATATGGAGGCCAAGAATGGTGAGGCTGACATAGTTATCATCGCAGCTTGTGGAGAGCGTGCCGGTGAGGTAGTAGAAGTTCTGACTGAGTTCCCTGAGTTAGACGATCCACGTACTGGTCGTTCCCTCATGGAGAGAACGATCATCATTTGTAACACATCTTCCATGCCAGTAGCTGCCCGTGAGGCTTCCTGCTACACAGCAGTAACCATCGCAGAGTACTACAGACAGATGGGACTGAATGTCCTGCTTCTGGCTGATTCTACATCTCGTTGGGCTCAGGCCATGCGTGAGATGTCTGGACGTCTGGAGGAGATCCCAGGTGAGGAAGCATTCCCAGCTTACCTTGAGTCTACAATTGCATCCTTCTACGAGAGAGCTGGTAAGGTTCGCCTGAAGGATGGTTCTATCGGTTCTGTAACCATCGGTGGTACTGTATCACCAGCCGGCGGTAACTTCGAAGAGCCTGTAACCCAGGCAACTCTGAAGGTAGTAGGTGCATTCCACGGACTCTCTCGTGAGCGTTCTGATGCACGTAAGTATCCAGCAATCGATCCTATGGAATCCTGGTCTAAGTACACTGGTATCATTGACATGGACCGTGTTGAAAAGGCTCGTGGAATCCTCCATAGAAGTATCGAAGTTAGCCAGATGATGAAGGTTATCGGTGAGGAAGGAACAACTGCTGAGGATTACATTACATATGAAAAGGGTGAACTCTTAGACGCGGTTTACCTTCAGCAGAACTCCTTCGATGAAGTCGATGCTGCAGACCCTCCTGAGAGACAGCGTATCGAGTTCGACGTACTGTATGGGGCACTGATGCAGGGCTATGATCTGGAAGACAAGAATGAGATCCGTGGATTCTTCAACCAGCTCCGTCAGGAATTCTTAGATTGGCATGGTTACCTCTTTGAGACACCTGAGTTCGAAGCACAGAAGAATAAGATCACTGATTTCTATAAAGCCAAGGCGTTAGTGTAGGAGGTCTTCGATGCAGAAAGTATATACAAAAATTGAATCCATCGTCGGTAACGTAGTTACCGTCAGAGCTGAGGGCGTCCGTAATGGCGATCTGGCTCTGGTAGGCGATAGTTATGCAAATGTAATTAAGCTGGACGGAGATCGTGTATCTCTCCAGGTTTTCGCAGGTGCACAGGGTGTCAGCACAACTGATCCCGTTAAGTTCCTGGGCAGACCTATGCAGGTATCCTTCTCTGATCATCTCCTGGGCCGTATCTTCAATGGTGCTGGTGTTCCAAGAGATAACGGGCCAGCTCTGAAGGAGAACATGATCGATATCGGCGGTCCTTCCTTCAACCCTGCGAAGCGTATTGTTCCTAAGAACATGATTCGTACCGGTATCCCAATGATCGATGTATTTAATACACTGGTTGAGAGCCAGAAGCTCCCAATCTTCTCTATCTCTGGTGAGCCATACAATGAACTTCTTGCTCGTATCGCTCTTCAGGCAGAGGTTGATGTCATCGTTCTTGGTGGTATGGGACTGAAGTATGATGATTACCTGGCTTTCCGTGACACTCTGGAAAAGGGTGGCGCTATGAGCCATACCGTAATGTTCATTCATACCGCTGCAGACCCGACGGTTGAGTCTACACTGGTTCCTGATATGTCACTTGCTGTTGCTGAGCAGTTCGCTCTGGAAGGAAAGAAGGTACTGGTACTCCTTACCGATATGACCAGCTACTGTGATGCACAGAAGGAATTGGCAATCACCATGGAGCAGGTACCTTCCAACCGAGGATATCCTGGAGATCTGTACTCCATGCTTGCTTCTCGTTATGAGAAGGCCGTGGATATCGAGGGCGCTGGTTCCATCACAATCCTGGGCGTTACAACAATGCCTGGTGATGATGTCACACACCCTGTTCCAGATAACACTGGATACATCACTGAGGGTCAGTTCTATCTGAAGAACGGACATATCGAGCCATTCGGTTCCTTGTCTCGTCTGAAGCAGAACGTTAATGGTAAGACCCGTGAGGACCACCGTGCACTGATGGATGGTCTAATTAAGTTATACGCACAGTACCGCGAATCTCTTGAGAAGAAGGCAATGGGCTTCTCCATGAGTGAGTGGGATGAGAAGCTCCTGAAATATGGTGAACTTTTCGAGACCAAGCTAATGGATCTATCTGTTAATATTCCTCTGGAAGATGCACTGGATCTGGGCTGGGAAATCCTTGCAGAGTGCTTCGAGCCGAATGAAACCGGACTGAAGTCTAGCCTGATTAAGGAAAGATGGCCGAAAAAGTTGGATTAACATGAAGGAGTAATCTATGGCGATCAAACTCACGAAAAATGAACAAAAAGTGCAGAAGGATCACCTAAAACAGTATCAGCGTTACCTGCCAACACTTCAGCTGAAAAAACAGCAGTTACAGAGTGTTATCATGCAGGTTAATGCAGAACTGGAGAAGAAAGAGACCGAGCGTGAGGCAATGGTTGGTAATCTGAATGACTGGATCGCAGTCTTCGCTGAGAATCAGATTTTTCCTGAGGACAAGCGCTTAGATGATCTGGTTCAGCCGGATTCCGTCATTGTAAAGAGAGAAAATGTGGCTGGTGTGAAGCTCCCAACCTTTGAGGAGCTGACATTCAAGGACATCTCTTATAACGTAGAGGACTATCCTCTCTGGGTGGACACTGCAATCGTAAAGCTCCGTGAGATTGCCCGTTTGGATGCATTGGTATCAACACTTCATCAGCAGGTTGAGCTCCTGGAAAAGGAACTCAAGACCACTTCACAACGTGTCAACCTGTTTGAGAAGGTGAAGATCCCTGAGGCTAAGGAGAATATCCGAGTAATCGGCGTCTACTTAGGCGATCAGCAGACAGCGGCGGTTGTCCGGGGTAAGATTTCGAAGAAGAAACTAGTGGAGGCAGGACGATGATAGAGAAAATGAAAATGGTCCACATCGTGACAACTGTTTCCCACAAGGATGATATGCTTCTGAACCTTAGAGACCTAGGTCTGGTTCATCTGGCAGAGAGAGCAAACGCTTCTAGCCAGGCAACTCAGAGATTCAGCGAACTGTCTAAGATCGCTTCTCGTCTCATGGAGTATGCACCGGATAAGAAGTCTCCTGAGGCAGGAAATGTAGACCAAGCGGTTCTTTCCGATGAAGCATTTCAGAAGATGTATACTGAAGTTAAGGATGCATTTGCCAAGAAAGAAAGCCTGGCACAGGATATCAGCAGTACCAAGACTGAGATTGAGCGTATCCAGGCATGGGGCGACTTCGATCCTCAGGATGTGAAGGCTCTGAAGGAATCGGGGATTGGTTTACATTTCTACCGTGTAGGTAAGAGGGAATGTCAGCTGATCATGCAAGATGATTCGATCAAGGCAATTCGTCTGGCATCGGTTGATAAGTCCGATACAATCGCAGTCATTGGAAAACTGCCACTGGATATACCAGCAACAGAATTCCAGCTGCCTCAAAAGGGCTTAACGGAACTCCGTCAGGATGTAGAGAATTATACGAAGGAAGCAGCTCATGTGGAGGAAGTCCTGAAGGATGCCTACAAGTATGAGAATAGCTTCCGGGATCAGATGCTGAAGGCACAGAATGCGGTGGATTATTCCGCTGCTGATGCAACTGTTCAGGGTGACGAGGAACTGGTTTGGATCTCTGGATACGCACCGGAAGTTGACCTGCCGGCCTTTAAAGAGGCTGCGGCGAAGAACAGCTGGGCCTATGCATTAGAAGATGTATCAGAAGAAGATGATCAGATTCCTACAAAGCTTCGCTTTAATAAGGTAACCAAGCTGATCTCCCCTCTGTATGACATCCTTGGAATTCTGCCAGGATACAGAGAAGCAGATATTTCTCTATGGTTTCTGCTTTTCTTCACCCTATTCTTTGCAATGATCATGGGTGATGGCGGATATGGATTCCTCTTACTACTTGCTACGATTGCTATTATTGCTAAGACCAAGAAACTAAGCACACCGACCTACCTGCTTCTGGTTCTCTCAATCGGAACCATGGCATGGGGTGCTATCACTGGAACATGGTTTGGTATGAAGTCTGCTATGGATGTGCCACTCTTAAGAGCACTGACACTGCCAGGATTCGCTAACTATCCAGAGTCATTCGGTGTGTCAGCTGCAGCACAGCAGAGCAATATCATGAAGTTCTCTTTCACCATCGGCGCTATGCAGATGGAATTAGGCTCACTTCTTTCTGTTAAGAAAAAGCTGGGAGAGAAGGACTTAAGTTTCATGGCGGATATCGGTTGGATGATCTCCATCGTTGCCATGTATCTCTTGTCTCTGTATCTGGTTATTGGCCAGAATGTGGCAATACAGCCTGTATTTGCAGCCGTAGGCGTAGGCTTTGTCCTGGTAATCCTCTTCGGAGGTATGGGCTCTGGTGTAAGCTTTGGACAGGGACTGAAGGCTGGTCTTGGTAATGCATTTACAGTGTTCCTAGATACCATCAGCTGCTTCGGTAATGTAATGAGTTACATCCGACTCTTCGCTGTAGGTATGGCTGGCTTAGCAATTGCACAGAGTTTCAACAGCATGGCTTCTGGCCTGGCTCACGGACCTCTGATGATTGCAGCAATCATTGTTGTGGTATTAGGACATGCCCTGAATATTGTAATGTGTATTCTTTCCGTAGTGGTACATGGTGTACGTCTGAACGTATTAGAGTTCTCTGGTCAGGTTGGACTGGAGTGGACAGGTATCCCATACGAGCCATTTAAGAAGAATGACAAGATTAAGAGTTAATAGCTAATAAAATTTCTTAGGTTAATAAAATTAGATATCTATAATAGAGATAGAAAAGGAGAAAAACTATGAATATTGCATATATCGGTATGGCAGCTGCACTTGGCATCTCTGCACTTGGTTCTGCATTCGGTACTGGCGCTGCTGGTCAGGCAGCTGTAGGCGCTTGGAAGAAGTGCTATGAGCAGGGTAAGCAGGCACCTTTCATCATGATCGCTTTCGCTGGTGCACCTCTGACACAGACCATCTACGGATTCCTTCTGATGAATTTCATCGCTAATGCTTATAAGGCTGGCACAATCGATCCAGCACTTGCACTTGGTATCGGTATCTTCGGTGGTATTGCAATTGGATTCTCTGCTCTCTTCCAGGGCAAGACTGCAGCTGCAGCCTCTGATGCACTTGGCGCAACTGGTAAGGGTACTGCAAACTACTTCATCGTAATCGGTGTTATCGAGACAGTCGCTCTGTTCTCACTGGTATTCTGCATGCTTCTTCTCAGCACAGCAGCAATTGCATAAGTTTAAGAATTACTGAATAAGTGTAAGTGATTTTTTAGGCCGCCCCATCTGGGGCGGCCTTCTTGCATGAAGGAAACGAAAGTATTCCATTATATACTTGAATTAAATGAATCCATTATGGTATTATAATCAGCGCTTATGCTTTAGCATTTGATTGTCCCTTAACTATTAACTGAGGTAATGACTAGTGAGGAATGATATGGAGAAAAATATGAATTCAAATTCAAAAAAGGTAAAATCCATTGGACGTAAGATCTCGCTTATCATGGCACTTATGCTTGTTGTATGCATGATTGCTGCTGAACTTATCGTTATTGGATTTGGCTCGAACATGGTGAAGAATCTCATTGACTCTTCATTGAAAAATGAAGTAACTGCTGACGCAGGAATGGTTAATAGAGAACTGAATGCCACATTCTACTATTTAAATGGAGTAGCAGACTCTGTTGAACAGAATGACTTCTCTGATGAAGCTGCACTTCGTGCATATCTGAGTGGAACCATTGGTCGATATGACATGATTCCAACAGGTGCATATCTGGCACTGAATGATGGTACCTTTATCTACCCTGCCGATGCTTCTGTGGAGAAAGGCGTTGATGTAAGTCAGAAGGCCTGGTATAAGGAAGCTATGGGTTATACCAATAAGTACTTCTATTATTATGACCAGCCATACTTCGATAATGCGACCGGAAATCTGTGCGCCACTGTTCAGAGACATGTACATCTGAAGGATGGCCGTGAGGGTGCCTTCGTTGCAGATTTAATGATCGGCTCTGTTCAGAAGAAGCTGAAGGATGTAAAACTCTATGAGACAGGTAAGGCTATGATGGTTACCACCGATGGCATGGTACTGTCTTATGACAAAAAGGATGCCTGTGGTAAGAATCTGAAGGACCTGAAGAATGATGCAATCCTGACAGGTATTTCTAAGGTCCTCAAGACGAAGGATGGTGTGGTTACCAAGGTTGATTGTGGACATAAGTACTACATGGCAACCTCTACAATTACAGGAACAAACTGGAAGGTTGTAATCTATGCTAAGACCTCAGAAGTATTAGCGACACTCTATCATATGGTTATTATCCTTGTTATCTTTACCATTATCGTAGTTGCTGCCGTTGTATTCCTAATGACCCGTATTATGAATCAGCTGATTAAGAAGCCTGTAAATGAATTGACAGGTAATATTGACCAGATTGCGAAGGGTGACTTCACAGTTGAAGTAGAAGCAAAGGGTAATGACGAAATCGCCTATATGAACACTGCAATGGGTGACTTTATCCAGGGTATGCGTACATCCCTTACTGATATTAAGGATGTATCTGAGAGACTTCGCTCCGACGCACATACTTCTCAGACAACAGCAGAGAAGTTAGAGGACGCAGCTGAGAATCAGTCCGCATCTATGGAGCAGATCCGCGGTAATGTATCTAACATGGCAGATGCAGTAACAGAGGTTGCAGAGAGTGCAACTACTCTGGCCCAGACTATCGAGGATGTGACAGAGGGAGAGCAGCGCATCGAGTCTTCTATGAATGGCCTGGTGAAGAAGGCTGAAGTAGGCCAGCAGGACATGGTTACTGTAGCAGAGGGCATGAATAATGTGGTTAAGTCCATGGCAGACATGGCAGAGGCGGTAACTGGCGTGGATGAGGCTGCACAGCGCATTAATAATATCGTAGATATGATTACAGCAATCTCTTCACAGACCAACCTCTTATCCCTGAATGCTTCCATCGAGGCAGCTCGTGCTGGAGAAGTAGGACGTGGATTCGCAGTAGTAGCATCTGAAATCGGAGATCTGGCTAAGAATTCTGCAGAGGCAACCAATCAGATTGCAGAGATCATCACAGAGATGTCCTCTCGTGTGAAGCTTTTGTCTGAGAAGTCTGAGACCAACTCTGAACTGATTAATAGCAATGCAGAGTATGTCAATTCTGCTGCAGCAACATTCCATGAGATCACTTCTGAGCTGTCTGAGGCAACAGAGACCCTGAATGAAATGGCTGAGAAGATGAACACTGTGAATGATGTTGCGAATAACATGGCGGCCATTTCCGAAGAGCAGTCCGCATCTACTCAGGAGATCTCCTCTACAGTAGATATCGTAACAGAGGCTGCACGTGGAGTTGCTGAGTCCAGTGATCATGTAGCAAAGGCTGCAAACTCCGTAGCAGATGCAGTTGAAGTAATTAATTCTAACTTAGATCGTTTTATGATTTAAGTTGATTGATCCGTCGTATAGCGATGGATTGAAAAGATAGACCGAGATGGGATTTCCATCTCGGTTTATTTTTTGCCGAAACAGTTGCTTGGGGAAACAGGTTTCCAAAAATCAATAGGATTCGTTCAAAAAATTGAATAAAAACAGGAAGCTAGTTTCGTTAAATATTGAGGCTTTCATTAAATATGTAAAAGCCTATGATAGAAGTGTAATAGGTGTGTGGAACGATGGTTCTACTAGTAAAAACTTGGGGGTGAATTTATGATAAGCTTTATAGTCTGTTTGATTGTCCTTATCGTCGGCTACTTTACCTACGGTAAATTCGTAGATAATGTTCTAGCCCCAGATGATAGGGAGACGCCAGCCGTTAAAATTAACGATGGTGTCGACTACGTAGTGTTGCCGCAATGGAAACTGTTCCTTGTACAGCTTCTAAATATTGCGGGCTTAGGACCAATCTTTGGTGCTATGCAGGGTGCTCTTTGGGGACCAATCGTATTCCTGTGGATTACCTTTGGTACCATCTTCTGCGGTGGTGTACATGATTACTTCTCCGGAATGCTTTCTGAGAGAAATAATGGTATGTCCATTTCGGAGGTTACAGGAATCTACCTGGGTGGGTTTATGAAGAATGTCATGCGTGTCTTTGCTGTCATTCTACTGATCATGGTTGGTACTGTGTTCGCTGTTGGACCTGCAGGTCTCTTGGTTGAGCTGATGAAAGAAAAGGGAGTCAGCGGACCATTTGCAACTGCAACTACCTGGCTTGCAATTGTACTTCTCTATTACTTCATCGCAACCTTTATTTCTATTGATAAGGTTATTGGTAAGATCTATCCAGTCTTTGGTATCTGCCTAATTATTATGGCTATTGGTGTGGCTATTGGATTACCACTTAATGGCTACCATACGCCTGAACTCTTTACCCATTTCTATAACATGCATCCAAATGGAACACCAGTCTGGTCCTTCATGTTTATCACAGTAGCATGTGGTGCTTGTTCTGGATTCCATTCTACACAGTCGCCTATGATGGCACGTTGCTTAAAGAGTGAGCGCCAGGGACACTTTGTATTCTATGGTGCCATGGTAGTAGAGGGTGTCATTGCACTGGTTTGGGCTGCTGCTGGCTGCTCGATTTATGAAGTCACAAATGGATTGAATACAGGATTAAGTACAGCACTTGCTGCTGGTCAGCCTGCAGCCATCTATGATGTATGTGTAAAGACTATGGGACCTATTGGCGTAGTACTTGCAATGCTAGGTGTTATTGCATGCCCGATTACATCTGGTGATACAGCCTTCCGTTCTGCTAGATTGACGATTGCAGATTGGTTTGGTATCAATCAGGATAAATGGACTAAGAGATTAGAACTCTGTGTACCAGTGCTGGGCATTGGTGCAATCCTTGGATTTGGTAATACGTTAGGATTCCTGTCCTATCAGGTTGTATGGAGATACTTCTCCTGGACCAACCAGACCCTGGCTATGATTGTGCTGTGGTCTGCAGCTATGTATCTGGCTAAGGAAAAGAAGAATTACTGGATTGCTGTTGTACCTGCTATGTTTATGACAGGTGTATCCTCCACTTACTTTATGATGGCACCAGAGTGCTTAGGCATGATTAAGCCACTACAAAATAATATAGCCATAGCATATCCAGCAGGTATCGCCTTTATCCTTCTGTTCCTGGCACTTTTTATGCGCGCAAAGAATAAAGCAGTAAAAGCTTAATGACTTCATTTGAGGAGACTTATTATGTTAACGCCTACTAGAATCGGTCAGCATGATCTGACAAGAGATGAACTAAAAATGGATAAGAGAGGATGCAAGCGTATTGGCCCCTGCGGATTTGGTCAGAAGGCTATCTATCTAAATTCCTTTTTTATCGACAGGAGATTCTATGTCACCTGGGAGGATGTATCTCGGATATATAAGAGAGTGGCTATGTCTAAGGGAGGATACTCTGGCCGGGGAATTTTTTCATCCATGGCATATCTGGTTGTGGAAATGAAGGGCGGAAGCGTAAAGCAGTGTAACTTCAAATTTGAGGATCAAGTAGATCAATTTATCGATATGGTTCAAAAAAGTCATCCAGAGATACCAATTCATTCGGAGGCTGCAGAAAAGAAACTAGAAGAGGCCAGAAGAGAAGAAGAAGCGAGATATATTAAGAACCTGTCAGAGGAAGCCAAGGAGTCTATCGCAAGGCTTGAAGAGGCCAAGGAATATCTGGAGAAGAATCCAGAAATAGGCAGAACCCTTACCTATGCAGCTAAGCAGAAGCGTTCTGTAGATGGTATTCGTAAGTCGAACTTACTTGCCGCTTTATGTATTGCAGGTCTAGGGGCAGGTGCGATTATTCTTGGTATTTATAATATTATTCTAGGGAATCGTAGCTGGGCTAGCTATGCCGTACTCTTTGGATTTGCTTTTATCTTCTCTACTGCAGCGGCAGGAATCCTTCCTACCATGCATCACAACCGTCGGAGTGTCCAGAAGGATTGGGAAGAGGCAGTGCGTCTTGCCAGAGACTATATAAGAAAGTATCGTGTAAAGACCGTGGGAAATGGGGGGAGAAAAAGCAGTCAGACATACAGCGCCCCAGGCGACTTTCCATTACCAGCTCAGTACGCTCATCCTGTGGTCATAGATCGCATGATTCGTGTGATCCGAGAGGGGAAAGCCAAGGACATTGAAGGCGCCTATCAGATTATGTCTAAGGAGCTGAAGGCTCTCGACCATACCAAGCAGGTAACCCAGAAGGAATATGATGAAATCGTGGCGATTAAGCCCATGTTCATTGTTATGGATTACCAGTAAGTAACTGTAAAATGGTGTATATGTGAATACACTACTTTCGTAAGAAAGCTCTAGCATAACCTACATAGTAGAGGGATCCCATGATGCAGATGATGTCCGATGAATCGGCAGTCAGAAGTACATGTTGGATCCCTTCTTCTATGCTTGTAGCTGCAGTAACAGGGACCCGTGGGGCCATATCCTTGATCCTACCGGCCAATGTTCCTGCATCCATACTTCTTGGATTCGGTACAGGAACTGTAGTGTAACTCTTCGCCAGGGGTAGTGTAGCTTCAATCATCTGATCTACTGCCTTATCCCTAAGGATTCCCATGACAAAGTGCACGGGGCATTCTGGGAACTCAGACTGTAAACTGTTAACCAGCGCCTCGACACCCTGTCGGTTATGGGCGCCATCGAGGATGATGGTGGAGTTTGGCGCCATAGCTGTTTCAATCACCTCAAAGCGACATGGCCAGGTGGCTTGGGCCAGTCCCTGCATGAGAAGTTCTGTAACCGTACCACGGATAGCGAGTTCTCCAATTATGGTATGAAGAGTTGCATCTAATATCACAGGATTTGTTTGGGCCTTGTCTTCGGATTCTCTTGATGCCCATATGGTATGGCCTGCACCAAGCAGTCGTCTAAGGCACATCAGAGCCGCAGATGCGGCAGTACCGGCATTGATCTCTTGGTAATTACCTCTCATCTTGAAGTGGAGTTCGGCCTTATCTACTACTCCAACCCCACCAGCATCTCCAACCCCATCAGTCATCTCATGAACAGGTGCGTCACCGCAAAACTCCGCCTCTAGTCCCTTTATATCTAGTGGAACCGATTCTACCAGAGGGATATCTAGTTCTTTGCAGCAATCAATAATCACATCCATAGCCTCAGGATCCTGCGGGGCAGTGATACAGACCGTACCTGGCTTTAGGATGCCGCACTTTTCCCTTGCGATTTCCGTCAGAGTGTTCCCTAGAATCTCCATGTGATCATATTGAATTGGAGTCAGCACACTTACCTTAGGTGCTGGGATCACATTGGTCGCATCTAAGCGCCCACCCATGCAGACCTCTAGGATCGAGAATTCGCACCCCAGCTCCTTGAAGATGCACAGAGCTGCCGCAGTATACATCTCATACTCCGATGGTCGCTTCTCCTCAGGCAGACTCTCCCTGATATTTATGAGTTTCTCCATGACAGAAATGTAGACCGCTTCCTCAATGATTGCACCATCCATACGATACATCTCCAGCGGTGATACCAGAAATGGGGATGTGAAGGTGCCAACCATGGGATGGTCTATTTTTGCATCAAACTCTGCGGCGTCATGGAGGAGAGAGTAGGTAAGGGCGGATTGTAAAAAGGCCACCGTAGAGCCCTTGCCATTGGTTCCAGCCACGTGAATCAGGAAGAGGTCCTTCTCCGGATGATGGATGACATCCAGGAAATCCTCCAGATTCTTCAGAGAGAACATGTCCTCAGTAGAATTCACCTGTTGCGGCGCGAAGTGGGGAAGACTCTGATAATAGGTTGTGATATCGTGGAGTGTCATGCAGGTATCCTTTTCTATATTAAAAAAGATGGCATAGCAGAAAGTCTATGCCATCAAAATAAATGTAACCGTAAAATTAGTTAGCGCTTCCGCTGAATCCCAGACTACGATTGAGATGAACAGCGTCGAAGGCCTTCAGTACAGTGAAGATCATGATGGCCTGGATTGGCAGCATGATGAATTCCTTAGGCAGGCGGCTTACCAGAGTAGCCCAGTATGGAGCCTTATAGAGGATGGACAGCCAGAAGGAATTCATGAGGATTCCAACAATTAGCGTGTGGATCGCCTTGGCGGCGAAGACACGATAGATGGACACTGGCTTCTTATAGAGCATCAGTCCGAACAGGATACCAGATACACATCCGCTGATGGTGAATCCTGGGAAGAATGGGCCAGTTGGACGGACGAAGTAGCCGCCTACATCTGTGAGGATTCCGATGATGGCTCCTACAACAGGTCCCAGCATCTGAGAGCCCATGGCCAGAACCACGGTGTCGAAGCGGATCTCTACAAAGCTGTTGATTGGAAACTTGAAGAAAAGGGAGACAACGATTCCCAGTGCCACGAACATGGCTGCGATGGTTAGTACTTTGACATCTTTTAATTTTTGCATAATAAAACCTCCTTTGCAGTTCCTTAAACTACATCGGAGGTGATCGGTCTCGAGATGTAGCAGCGGGATGCGACACCAAAACCGCGAGGAATTCTCTTCGTCCCAATGACAACTCCCTGTTCACTGGGCACTTAACGCTTTGACGTCTACTCTGCATTGTCCGACTCATGTGAGTCACATTATTTACATCTGTAAATATAGACCAAGTTGTCTATATGTGCAAGACATAAAACGTGCCTCTATTATTAGTTTCTCTAATAATAGAAATAAGCAGGTATGAACATCATGAAAAGCACAAAACGATTCGCAGATTCTCAGCTCTATGATGCGAAGAATCATAGAAAGGGCGAATTCGTCACCATTGACTTTGAGAACTATGTAGGTCAAGATGTAATTATGCAGAGACGTAATACCCTGGTACATCTCAAGATGAGGAAGAAAAAGGAAAGTTAACATGAAAATTGACAAGAAATTCTATTGGCACGCCCTTTATATCGCTGTGCCAATTATGATCCAAAATGGAATTACTAATTTCGTTGGAATGCTGGATAATATCATGGTTGGTCAGGTGGGAACTGCCCAGATGTCTGGTGTGGCCATCATCAATCAGATTCTATTCGTATTCAACCTGGCAATCTTCGGCGGAGTGTCTGGTATCGGCATCTATACTGCCCAGTATGTGGGCAAGGGTGATAGAGAGGGTATCCGTGTCACTTTCCGTATGAAGCTTCTGCTGGTGGCTGTACTTATTGCGGCAGGAATCGGGATCTTACTGACCCAGGGCATGGACTTAGCATCTCTCTGGCTGAAGGGAGATATCCAGCCGGAGGAATTGGCAGCTACCATGACCGCGGCACGGGGCTATATGCTGGTGATGCTGATTGGTCTGATGCCCTTCGCTATGACCCAGGTCCTGACATCTACTCTTCGTGAGAGTGGCGAGACTATGACCCCGATGAAGGCTGGAGTGGTTGCAGTCTTCGTGAATCTGATTGGTAACTATATCCTGATCTACGGATCCTTTGGTGCTCCAAAGCTTGGAGTTGTAGGAGCAGCCATTGCAACCGTTGTCTCCCGCTTCGTAGAGTGCGGCTATGTCTACTTCTGGACACTGAAAAATGTAAACCGATTCCCATTTGTACGGGGTGTCTTTCGTCCTGTTTCTGAAGCAGAAGAGATCGGAAACTATGTGGCACCAAAAGATGGCATAGTGGCCCTCCATGGCCCTGCCCACGGATTCTATATCCCAGGTGCATTAGGTAGAAAGATAATCATCCGAGCCCTGCCTCTCCTCTTAAATGAGACCCTGTGGTCTCTGGGACAGACGGTAATGAGCCAGCAGTATTCTGCGCTGGGTATCCAGGTGGTAGCGGCATTTAATATTAATTCCACCATTGCGAATGTCTTCAATGTAGCCTTCATCGCCTTCGGTGATGCTACAGCGATTATTATGGGACAGGAGCTGGGAAGCGGACGACTGGATACAGCCAAGCACGATGCCAATCGATTGGCTTGCTTCACTCTTTTACTCTGTGTTTTTTGTGGAGCAGCGCTCTTTATCATTGCTCCATTCTTCCCTCTGATCTATAATACAGAGCCAGAGATCCGGGCACTGGCAACAGGACTCATACGTTGCAGCGCAGTATTTATGCCACTATATGCCTATGAGAATTCCTCTTACTTCACCATTCGATCTGGTGGGCGGACAGGTATCACCTTTCTCTTTGATAGTGGATTCGTATGGGCAGTGTCTATACCAGTGGTCTTTTTCCTGACCCACTATACTGGATTTACCATCTTACCGATCGTCATCATTGTGAATCTCTTCGATTTCATTAAGGCAGGTGTGGGATTTGTCATGGTCCAGAGTGGCATGTGGATCCGAAATCTGACCAGGGAGGCCTGATTGAAGGAAATTAGAGAACCCCGGCTGCGTATGGCAACCGGGGTTCAAGCTTTTTTATAGGGCCGCAGTTCTCATCAACTGTTGCGATTAGTATGATTAGGCCAGCTAATTACCAGCATAGGAGACTAGTTAGCAATCAGCTGGCATATACGGATGTCCAATTTGAAAACTGGTATCAGGCATGGGACTTACAGTGGATTATAGTTATCACTGTCGTCCTCTTGGTTATCAGGGATACCGTCACCGTCAAAGTCCTCCTCTACATCAGATCCCGAGACCATATTCTCACGGGTGTAGACACGGTTACGCTTACGTTCTTCTTCTACCTGCTGGGAGAGGAGCTCCTTCACATGATCGGAGTGGGAGACATTCACAATATAGAAGTCATGGAGACTCTTATCAGAGGAATAGACCTTAATGGTACCAACGCCGAAAAGCTTCTGAAAGAGACTGCGTGTAAGAGACACATCAGAGATACGATAGAGACGTACTTCATTTTCTGTTGTATTTAGGAAACCTGTTGTAATGAAAAGTCTGTCGGTGGACAGCTGATACTTGGTGAAACTGATAGGTAGGCCAAGGTGACGCTTACGGTCCTGCCAGATTACTTCCTTTGCCATAATTACCTCCCTGCTATGAACTGTTTTTATCATTATAACACATTCCATTTCATTGGATAGGCGTGAAATTATTCCTTTGCCATTCATATTTAATTATTAAATATCTCTTAAATCTCACTAGAAATAAACATTTTTTGATAAAAATAGGCGATAATACCTTTGTATGAACTCTTATAAAAAGTTTAATGTAGTTGAACTGTTATTAAGGAACCCAAGGAGGTCAAAAATGCCAAAAGACAAGAAAAAGGAAGATTCTACGACTGTTGTAGCATCAACAATTCAGAAACCAAAGTGGTTTCGAACTGTAAAGTTCGAGGTGATAGCATCCAATTTGGTTCTATTGGTTGTATTTATGATTGTGATGACAGTCATTATGAATGCTATGAAAAGTGGTATGTCCGCATCAAAGAGCCTGATGAATTATAGTGGCGAAGTGGATGACCAGAAGGAAATTATTAATGCAGATGTATACGATGTCTATGCACTTTCTTTCGCCTATGTTGCAGCACCAGACGCGAGCCTAAGGAAAGATATCAAAACAGAATTAGATGAAACCATCGAAGAATTAGATACTGCAGTTACTGACCTGGAAGCATTACTGGGACGGCAAAACTCTGAGGTCAATAACGCTGCAGTAGAGGCAGTAAAAACCCTTGGAACTGGTATTAAGTCACTGGAGTCTCAGACTGCAGAAGCACAGTCTAAGGTTGATGGAGGGGATAGCCAGGGGGCATATGCAATTCTAAATGGTGAAACCCATCAGACCATGAATACCATTAATGAGAATGTCGCTACTCTTGATAAGAAGATGACAGTTGTGAAAAATGATATGTCTGCATACTTACAGAGCTATAGTAGCCAGGGACAGAGAACAGCGATTATTGGATTGGTAGTCTTTGTTCTGATTATTGGATTGAACTTCCTCTTAGTCTACCTCTTAGTAATCAAGAGAATCCTTGTGATGTCTAAGGAAGTCAATAAGATTGTATCTGACATTAATAATCATCAGGGTGACCTCACCGCTAGAATTACTATTGCAACCCATTCTGAATTCATGTATTTGAAGAATGGCTTTAATACCTTCCTTGAGACACTTCAGAGAATCATGTCTCATGTAAGAGTTAGTACCAATGATCTGAATATGTCCTCAAGAGACATGACTCAGCAGATCCAGATGGCTAGTGATAATATCACCAATACCTCTGCTGCAATGGAGGAGCTGTCTGCATCTATGACAACTGTGGCAGAATCTGCCAATGACATCGTTGAAAAAGTTGATGGTGTAAAGAATGCGACCACAACCATTAATGAGGAAGTAGCAGATGGTACCGAAAAGGCAAATGGTATTAAGAATGATGCTATTGCAATCAGGAATGATGCTATGGATAAGAAGGCCAATACAGGTACCCATATGAAACAGTTGTCCGAGGTTCTCGAGGAATCTGTTAAGGATAGTGAGAAGGTTAATCAGATTAATGAATTGACCAATGTCATCCTGGATATCGCATCACAGACCAATCTCTTAGCTCTGAATGCATCAATCGAGGCAGCTCGTGCTGGTGAGGCAGGTAAAGGCTTCGCTGTCGTCGCTGAGGAAATCAGCTCTCTGGCAGATAATTCACGCCAGACTGCAAGTAATATTCAGACCATCAGTAAGGATGTAACCCAGGCAGTACAGAATCTGTCCGCCCATGCCATGGAGGTATTGGACTTCATCAATACCACTGTAGTGGCAGATTACGATGCCTTTGTTGAGACTGGTGATAAGTACGAATTAACCGCTAGTAGTATCAGCGACATGCTGAATTCCATCTCTGCACAGGTACAGAACCTGGATGCGATCACAACAGAGATGCAGGATGCAGTGACTGGAATCCTTGATTCTGTGACTGAATCTAGTTCTGCAATCAATATGTCTGCCGAGAACTCTCAGCAGATCGTAAATGAGATTGTTACCATCCGAGAGTCAATGGATCGAAGCAATGATGTATCTGCTGCCCTGAATGAGAATACAGAGCAGTTCGTGAAACTCTGATGAAGAAGGCAATCAGCTACCAGAGGAATGGAAGTGCCCAAGATGTAAGCTGGTAAGGATAAGTTTACCCCAGTGTAAGAGAGGATAATTTATGTCAATTATTATTAAAGTATTCGCAACTTTGGTTGCCTTAGAATTTTTCTATATTATGTACTTAGAGACCTTTGCTACTACATCCGATAAAACTTCCCAGGTCTTTGGTATGACCAAGGACGAATTGTCCAGAGAATCCGTGAATGTCCTTTTTAAGAATCAGGGCATCTATAATGGACTTATCTCGGTGCTGATTTTACTGTCAGTATTTGTATTTTCTAGTCTTACTGCAGTGATGCTCCTTATGGGTTACATCATTCTAGTTGCATTATATGGTGCCATTACTAGTAATCCTAAGATTATTTTCATGCAGGGCGGATTAGCAATCATCACATTAATTGTCAGCATTATTAGCATGGTAATGTAAGAGGAGAACTGAGGTGGGAGCAGATGCCGTATCTGTTGGAAGAGGGATCCTTCGTTCACTTTTACATCTTGAAAAGCTTAACTATACCCCTCCTATAAGACTGCGGTGATGCTTCTGTCCTTTATTTTTAAAATAATTCATTCGATAGACCTGTTAACCTCTGTGTTGACAGGTCTTCTTGTGTTAAAATGAACTATAAACGTCGTAATATGTAATGAAAATCATACGAGATGAGACGAAGGATTATTTAATCATGTGGATGTTATTACTAATCATATTTTCAAACATATATGTCATTTGTAGTGGACAGCATTTTCGAAATCTGCATATAGAGATTACACTGCACCGTAAGAGTCTTATGATTCAAAGTGGACTGTGCCTTTTTGCAACTGTTTTATATGCAAGCCATGCCACCTACTGGGTATTCTTCGTATTCTGCCTGGCGATTCTTGTATGCATGCTATGTGGCGCTTATCAGGTATGGAGATCTACAGATGGACAGGGACTGCGACAGAGTGATCGATTGATTGCGTGCTTGGAGCAGGTATTACTACCATGTTCTCTGATTTTCCCAATCCTGTTTTGCGTCCTGGTTGCCTACTACTTCCTTCATACAGAGCCGAAGGAGGATGAAGAGGAGTCTGAAGAAGTTTTGAATGATGCCGAGATGGTAACCGACGAATCGGATTCTGATTCCGATGAGGACGGAGAGGACGAATTCGAAGAAGATGACGATGAACCTGATGTGACTGAGGATGAGGAAGTAGATGAATCCGAAGAAGTTAAGTTAGGAGAGAAAATAGATGAAAGTAAGAAAGATAATCAACCATCTGAAGGAGAGAATCCGACTGAATAAGAAGACCTTTGCCCTCTATCTAGTGCTTCGGGCATTGGTTATTCTAACAGCCATTCGCTGTCTCTTTATTAGAAATTATGAGAGCTTCGCTCTGTGTATTATTTCACTTGGCCTCTTTCTCATGCCATCCCTCTTAGAGGAGAAGCTACGGATTACCTTTCCACCTCTCTTTGAGTGCTTTATTTATCTCTTTATTTATGCGGCAGAGATCTTGGGAGAAGTAAATCACTATTACACTATGATCCCTGGCTGGGACACCATGTTACATACCATCAATGGTTTCCTGTGTGCTGCTATTGGATTTTCCTTGATAGAGATACTTAGTCGACATACGAAGAGAGGAAAACTATCCCCGATTTATTTGGCACTGGTTGCATTCTGCTTCTCTATGACCATTGCTGTATTGTGGGAGTTCTTCGAATTCTTCATGGATAGCCACTTCTATCTAGATATGCAGAAGGACTTTATTGTAAAGAAAATTGGAAGTGTCTCCTTAGATCAGACCCATAGTCAGATTCCTGTTCGTATTTCAGACATCACGAAGACCACCATCGAGACAGCTTCGGGAGAGACCTATACCATCCAGGGTGGATACTTGGATCTGGGAATTATCGATACTATGAAAGACCTCTGGGTGAATTTTATTGGTGCCATTACTTTCAGTATCTTTGGATTCTTCTATGAGCTCTATCGCCATGGACAGGAGATGAAGGGTATCATGAAGCGTACTGCTGAGATCGCAGGGAATCTGAAACTATCCTCCCTGTCAGACGAGGAATTGGCTGCACAGGAAGAGGAGATCCACCGGAGACAGGAGGAATTGGACCTGGAGAGGGGTATTCGAAAGAAACGTAAGAAAAATCGTAGGTAAGCAAAAGAGACTTGACTGCTGACAAAGTTTTGTGAGTAGGGTTTACATTGCACTACCAGCGTCCGATAATATATATAGGTAAATAGAATCTGCGGGAGAAGCCTGCAGATTCCTAGGTGATGGATTGTATTTCAAGGAAGAAAGGAGATCCATATGGAGAGCAATATCTATGGCATCTCTGGCTATCAGCAGGCTAGTAGCTGGCAGAAGACAGAGAATAAGAAGGCTGAGGGCAAGGATGCTCAGAAGACCACATCCGCCAAGAGTGCTGATGAGACAAAGCGTACGGACCAGGTAAGCACTGGCACAGGTACTACACAGGGTGCAGGTGGAGTGAGGTCCAAGGGTGTGAAGATCTCTCAGTGGAAACCAATTGACACAGCTAGTTCCCTGGTTCCTAAGAAGACCAAGGAATATGGTATGGCCATTGGTGATGTCCAGTTGTCAGACAAGGCGAAGGACTACTATGCAGAGCTGAAGAAAAAATTCGGCGACATGAACTTCATCGTAGTAAGTAAGGACATGAAGGCACAGGTTCAGGCCAATGCGGCAGCATACGGTACATCCAGTGGCTCTGTTGTGCTGATCGATGATGAGAAGCTTGAGAAGATGGCAACCGACGAGTCCTATCGTAAGAAGTACGAGGGCATGATCAGTCTCTATAAGACCAAGCTGCCAGAGATGAAGCAGAGTCTGGCCAATACAGGTGTCAGTGTGAAGAACTTCGGCATCACAGTGGGTGATAATGGAGCAGCAAGCTTCTTCGCCACCGTGGATGCAGATGCCAAGGTCAATGCAGAGGTAGCTGAGAAGCGTCTCGAAAAGAAGCAGGCAGCCAAGGCGAAGGAAAAGAAGGCCGAGGCTAAGCGTACTGAGGCTAAGCGGGCTGAGAAGAGAGCCGAGGCCAGAAAAGAAGAGGCTGCTCGTCAGGAAAGCCGTTTAGAGAATGGGAAGAAGGCTAAGGCAGAGGCTAAGTCGGATCTAGAGTCCAAGCCTAAGGATCAGCCTCTAGAAAATGTAGACCAGGTGGAAGAAACCGCTGTCGTATCTACAAGTACAGAGGCAGTTGATGGAACAGAGGCAGAGAACCATAACTATGTCCAGTTCAATGCACCTTCATTTGATGCCCTGATCAGCCAGCTAAGTAAGTATGCTTATGATCATTCCTCTAAGGGATCTCTGACCCAGGCAGAGAAGAGTGTGGGCCAGAATTTTGACTTCGCAGGTTAAGTAGAGAAGCCTGGCGGAATGGTGGTTCCTCCACCTTAAAAGTGCCATGAAGAAAAAGCGACTGGTTGACCCTCCCAGGCAGGAGGGTTTCCGGTCGCTTTCTTTTTTGTATAAATCCCAATAAACTTTAAGAATATTCCTCGAAAAACAGGATATAAAGTGGTAAACTCACTACGTGTGTCTTGTTCTATACAATCGTGCACATTGAAATTCGTTTCCCAATAGTATCTAGGAGTTAAGAATGGAAACAATCGTAGCAAAATTCGGCGGTACATCACTTGCAGATGCCAAGCAGTTTCGTAAGGTAAGAGACATCATCCTGAAGGATGCCAATCGTAAGTATGTCATTGCATCCGCTCCGGGTAAGCGCTACCCAGAGGATATAAAAGTAACAGACCTCCTGCTGCAGTGTTATGAGAATGCTGTCAACGGAGTCAACTATGGAGCCATCCTCACAGACGTGAGAGATCGCTTTCATGACATCATCGTAGACTTAGAATTAGAGTTTCCAATCGATGAGGAGATCGAGATCCTCCGCAGACATCTCATGAAGCATCCTGACCGTGACTACATGGCCAGCCGTGGAGAGTATCTGAACTCACGCATCTTAGCAGAGTACCTGGGATTCACCTTCGTAGATCCTGCCTGGTGTGTGACATTTGATAGTAATGGAAATGTAGACCCGGTTATGACACGTCGTGCTCTGGCAGCTGCCCTGCACCCCTTGGATCATGCCGTTATCGCAGGATTCTATGGCGCAGACGAAGATGGAGTGATTCATACCTTCAGCCGTGGTGGATCCGATATCACAGGATCTCTGGTTGCTCGTGCTGTGAAGGCAGATCTCTATGAGAACTGGACCGATGTATCTGGTCTCATGGCGGCTGATCCTCGTGTGGTAAGAGATCCTCGTGTAGTAGAGTATCTTAGCTATAGAGAATTACGTACCCTGTCCTATATGGGTGCATCCGTTCTCCACACAGATGCAGTTCTACCAGCAGCGGAATTAGATATTCCAATTAATATCCGTAATACCAATCGTCCAGCGGATGCAGGTACTATGATTGTCCGTAAGCTTCCAAAGGGTAAGAAGAAGTACCCCATGGTTGGTGTGGCAGGACGCTTAGGTATGTCGGTGATCCAGATTGAGAAGGTTATGGTATCTGAGAAGTCTGGCTTCAGTGCTATTATCCTGGACATTCTGAAGAACCGTAATCTGCCATTTGAGCAGTGCCTAACCGGCATCGATACAGTGACTCTTATCATGCAGGATAGGCTCCTGTCTCCAATTCGAGAGGAACTGGCTCAGGAGATAGAGGATGCTCTACATCCAGACTATCTGGGATTCCGTGACAATCTGGCTATGATTGCAGTTGTAGGAGAGAAGGATACAGAGAATGCTGCCAATAGCTGCGTGCTCTCAGCTCTGTCTGAGGCTGGAATCGAGATTAGCACCATCAATCAGGGTGCTGGCAAGTTGAATCTCTTAGTTGGAGTTCCAGCTGAGAAGTATGAGGATGCCATTAAAGCAATCTATGCATCCTTTGAGTGATGTGATTGTTTGCTCCCTCTACATTTCCTGGACAGCCTTCTTCTGGCTCACGCGATTCTCGATGAAACCAACCAATAGAGTCATGCCTCCAGTAACCAGCATGTCGATTAGGGTATAGCCCACAGAGAGATCCAGGGTCATGAGATATCGATAGAGGGCGAAGCCCAGTCCCCAGAGCAGCATATTGGTCCAGGAGACGCTATGACTGCTTCTGTCTCTATGCAGGAGATAGTAGTCCGGGATCATAACTGCAATCATTGGCGCGAAGACCGAGCCGATGAAGTAGAGGAAGTTGGTAATATTATCCATAGGATAGAGGATAGCTGCAATGGTTCCGATAATGGTAGCCATCATGGCCAGTTGCTTGGCCTGCAGCTTCTTACCACTGGGATGCTTGGCCCCATCGCCAGCAAAGCTACTTTCATCATCTGGAATCTTACCATTCACCTTCACTGCAATAGACTCTCCAGAGATACCAGCACTGAGAGCATCTAAGAAGGTGGTGGTCACCGTAGAGAAGACGATAATCAGAAGTCCTATGATACCCAGCCCAGCCTTCACTAGGATGCCAGCGATATCAGAATTTCCTGTAAAAATAGACCCTGCCATACCTATGAGGAACATCCATACACTGACGATACTGTAGGTGATGACACTGACCAGAGTCGCTGCCTTCGGCTTCTCAGCCTCTCTGGTGTAGTCACTAATGACAGGTAGCCAGGACAGTGGCATAGAGATGGCAAGTTCCATGGCTGCGCCAAAGGAGAGGCTGTTATCCATAGCAACATGACTGGATCCTCCCTGAGAGATGATCACAACGCAGAGCACGATTGTGAGAAGAAAGAGGGCTGCCATAGCCACGGTATTGACCCGGCCTAGATTCGTGATTCCAATCGCAATCCATAGGAGGATTAGGCCTCCGATAATGAGGCAGAAGACCATGGATGGAAGGGGCAGGATACTCTTACTTGCCATAGCACCATCGTAGATCATGATGGCAGTCCAGCCTACCAACTGGATGATATTCATAATGGCGAAGAACTGACCGCCGATATGGCCGAAGCTCATCTTCACCGTTTCCATGGAGCTTTTTCGTACCTCTCCTCCTATACGACCTGACAAATAGAGCAGGATACCACCAATCAGGTGACCTAGGAGAATGGCCCAGATGCCACGGGTCCAGCCTAGAGTTGCAAAGTAGGTTCCGGTCAGGATCTCTGCAATAGAGACGCCAGCTCCGAACCAGATTAATCCATTATCGAATAGTGATGTATATTTTTTCATAAAAACTCCCTTCATCCATTAGGATGCATGATGCATGAGACAGGAGAGACCAGAGTCATCCTGACACTCCTCTGTAAAGTATCCACTAAGAGCAAAGCCGTGATCCATGGGACCAGAGCCTTCGCCCAGGTCTAATTGGGCGGCTAATGCGCCAGAGATATACTCCTTAGCTCGCTCTACAGAGCGCTCTAGATCGAATCCCTTGGCCAGATTAGCAGCGATAGCTGAGGATAGAGTACAGCCTGTACCATGGGTGTTGGGATTATCAATTCGCTTTCCCATGAACCAGCGATAGTCTCCATCATGGTAGAGGAGATCATTGGCATCACAGAGACTGTGCCCTCCCTTACAGAGAACAGCACAGTGGTAGCGGAGACTGATGTCTCTTGCAGCACGGATCATATCATCCTTTGATGTGATTTTCTCTCCCCACAGTTCCTCAGACTCTGGGATATTGGGTGTGATGACCTCTGCGAGAGGCAGTAATTCCTCCTTTAGACAGGCGATGGCGTCACAGTCGATCAGTCGTGCGCCTGAAGTAGCCACCATGACGGGGTCTACTACGATATGCTCTGCCTGATAGTGTGTCAGTCTGTCTACAATGGTATGAATCAATTCCTTGGATGAGACCATACCGATTTTCACAGCATCTGGGCGGATATCTGTGAATACCGCATCGATTTGCTGCTGTAAGAACTCTGGGCTGGAATTAAGGATACCAGTGACTCCTGTGGTGTTTTGGGCCGTAAGTGCCGTAATTGCACTCATGGCATAGACATGATTCAGGGTCATGGTCTTCAGATCTGCTTGGATTCCAGCGCCTCCGCTGGAGTCAGATCCAGCGATTGTTAATGCACATTTCATAACAACTCCTCCTTGTAAGTGATGCATTAATTTTCTATTGCGGCAGAAGGTGGTGCCCCCGGTCTGTCGCAGGGCAGAAAGGTGTGATGAAGAACTCCCTTTTGGACCAAAGCCAATGGATCTTGTCACATCAGGGCATGAAAAAAGGACATACCCGAAATGGGTATGTCCGTAAATGGTCAGATCTCGCTATCTCCCTACGTTGGCATTGTCCAAATCAGGTTCCAGGTCGAAATCGCATCAATTTCCTCTCAGCACGCTGCGGCGGCTCCCTTCTTTTCATGAGGTTTTCTTGCCCTCGAGTTTTACCTTAGTCATTTTGGACTTTACTGTCAAGCAGTGAATGGGTGAATTGTTTATTATTTTTTCATAACTTTAGAGTCCATTTGGTCGTATAATTATTATATAAGAATATACCTATGATATCCGTGTTTTTTCGCATATTTTTGCTGGCATAGAAATGAGGTACATATGGGGGAATTCTATCAATTCACTTCTGAGGAGAGACGTATCTATGAGGGGATGACCATTCCTTTTGTCATCTATCAATATGTGAACCTTCGCACAGTAGCCATCCTGGTCAGTGATGGTTATTGTAAGTTAGCCATGCAGTCCAGAGAGGATGCTCTGCATCTTCTGAATACAGACATGTACCGAGACACTCATCCCGATGATGTGGCTCGTGTCTCTGATGAAGCGAATCGCATGGCGGCAGAGGGTGGTGTCTATGACGTGGTCTATCGCACTTATGTGGAGACCCTCCATGACTATGCAGTGGTTCATGCCCATAGTGATGTTGTGACTACTGCGGATGGACAGCGACTCTTTTTCACCACCTATTTGGATGAGACCAGCTATGCCAGAGCAGACTCCAATCAATTGGGGAGTTTTAGTGATAGCTTCCGTGAGACCTTATATAAAAGGATGCCTCGCCTGGAGAATTACTATGATTCCCTCACAGGTCTCCCTAATGTAGCCTATTTCATGTATCTCGCCCAGGCTTCTAAGGAGAAGATGCTGGAGAGTGGAGAGCATTTAACCTACCTAGCCTTCGATCTGATTGGCATGAAGAGCTACAATGATCGCTACGGTATGGAAGAGGGGGATCGACTCCTCCGTGGCTTTGCAAGGCTTCTGTCCCAGTTTTTTGGTAATGAAAACTGTAGCCGATTTGGTGAGGATCATTTCTATGGACTCCTAACCGCCCATCGAACTAAGAAGCAAGTGGAGCGTGTCCTAGAGAATTTGTTTGCGTCGGTAGGGGAACTGAATGGGGGACATTCCATCACAGTTCGTTGTGGCATCTACCCAGACCGATTCAGCGATGTGGAGACCAATGTGGCCTTGACCGGGCATTCATCGCTTGCAATGCGGATCGGTCTATTTTTACCTCTCACTATACCTGGTTCGACCGGGAGTTCTATCGAGAGCTCCAACTGAGAGACTATGTGGTGAGAAATGTAGACCGGGCCCTGGATAAGGGATGGATCCAAGCCTATTACCAGCCCATCGTAGATACCTGGTCCCATGAGATTATCTATGTGGAGTCTCTGTGCCGGTGGAATGATCCTAAGAAGGGACTTCTCATGCCGGCTCTGTTCGTGCCAGCACTAGAGAGGGCCAGACTCCTCTATAAGGTGGATCTAAAAGTGGTAGACCTGACGCTACAAAACCTTAAGGAACGGGAGTCTCAGGGCAAGGAGACAGTTCCAGCCTCTGTGAATCTGTCTCGCTATGACTTTGATAGCTGTGACATCGTCCAGGAGATCTGTAAGCGAGTAGAAGAGGTAGGAGTAGATCCCAAGAACTTAATCATTGAGATTACAGAGAGCGTATTAGGTCTAGACACAGATTATCTCGTAAAGCAGGTGGAGCGCTTCCATGAGGCGGGATTCCAGGTGTGGATGGATGATTTCGGATCAGACTATTCCTCCATTTATACCCTGCAGCGTTTTGAATTTGACCTAATTAAACTGGATATGCACTTTATGAAGAACTTCTCCGAGGGGGTGAAGAAAAGCAAGAATCGAAAGATTATCGAGGGACTGATTCGCATCTTCAGAGATTTGAGGATTCAGACCCTGTGTGAGGGTGTGGAGTCTGAGGAACAGCTAGACTTCCTAAAGGATGTGGGTTGCGATGCGATCCAGGGATATCTATTTTACAAACCAATGCCAGTTGAAGAATTACCAGATGGGAAGGACATGAGATGAAACTGCCATTGATCAGACAAAAAGAAAAGAAAAAGGCTTCTGTATCTAAGAACCTGAAGAATTCCAGGATCTCCTGGATTGGTAGACGCCGCATCACAATAAGTGTGGGCGCTATTTTTCTAATCTTCGTCTTCATGGTTATCATCAATCGCCTAGAGGTTCGAGTGAATCGAAATCACTCCTTCGAGATGGGAAACATCTTAATCGATCAGGTTGAGCATCTGATAAAGACCAATAGCGACGAAGAAGACAGCGTGACAGATGCCTTAAAGGAGGCTTGTATCTCTAAGGCCAAGGCTGCATCCTATATGATTGACCATGGCCCAGACCAGGGGGATCGTGTGTCTACTTTAAAGCACATCGGCCAGCTTCTCAATGTGGATGAGGTCCATATCTTCGATGAGAAGGGTGTCATCGTAAGTGGAACAAATCCCCAGTACTATGGACTGTCCTTTTCCTCTGGCGTGCAGATGGGATTCTTCTCACCTATGCTACAGGATAAGAAACTCACTCTCTGCCAGGATGTGACACCAAATACTGCCGAAAATAAGAGAATGATGTATGCCATCACTTGGAATGATGCAGGCACCCAGATGGTACAGATCGGTATCTCACCTGTACGAGTGTTCACAGAGCTAAGGGGTAATTCTCTGGATCAGCTTCTGACGAATATGCCTACCAATGATGGTACCGAGGTTCTGATTACCGATAAGGACTATAAGATTCTCTCATCTACAGAGAGTAAGTGGATTAATAAGAATCTTAGTTCTGTGAAGCTTCTGCCTACAGGTGGATTGAATAACTCGAAGAGTAACTATGATGTCATCGAAAAGGGTCAGCGCTATTACTGTTCAGCAGAAAAGTATAATGACTACTACATCTTCGTCTGCATGAATGCAGGAGAGGTCAATCATAATATCCCATACACGATGACGGTTGTTATGATCTACATGATATTAGCAGCTCTCGTTATCATCTTTGTTGTACGTAAGATGACTCAGAGTGTCATCCAGGAGCATGAGTCTGCTAATACCGATGGTATGACAGGTTTCTTGAATCGTCGTGCTTATGAGAATTACTTATTAGAGCACCCAGGTGAGCCCCAGGAGGATGACTTTATCTTCGCTTTTATCGATATCAATGGATTAAAGAAGGTAAATGATGAGATCGGACATGAGGCAGGAGATGAACTGATTACTACCACTGCAGAGTGCATCCAGCAGGCCTTTGGTAATTATGGAGATGCCTACCGATTAGGTGGAGATGAGTTCGCTGTGATTTTCTATGCAGATGAGCTCCAGCAGCGATTGATTGTAGAGGATTTCCAGGATCTACTCCAGACCAGACGCGGCAATCTGGTGCATTCCTTCTCTGCATCCATCGGTTGCGTTTCCAGGCGGGAATTCCCAGGGAAGACCATCCAGGTCCTTAGTAAGGTGGCAGACGACCGCATGTATGAGGATAAGGAGCGCTACTACGAGAAGTACGGCAAGCGCTAGTTATTTGAAGTCGATTTATTTGTATAGCTGGCCAGATTTGAAGAGAACCTGGTCAGGTTTTTGTTCACAAAATGCTCACATGACAAGACAGATGACATGTGCAACAATAGAGGAGGCAAAAAGTAGTTACGCAGAATATCGGAATTCCTTCGTGGGACAGGGAGATATTCTGTGGTATCAGAATAAGGGGAAGTCATGGCAAGACAGAAGGACTTGGAGAGAAAAGAACGTAAGCGTATTGAGAGAGACCAGGCGAGAAAGCAGGCTCTGATGAAGAGGATCCTCACCATCGTAGGAATCGTGGTGGTAGCAGTTCTCATTGTATTAGCCATTGTATTTGGCAGCATGAATAGTAAGAAGGCACAGTCCAGTGACGATGGATCCAGCACTAGCACAAGTGCAACGAGTGGTAGTACATCCAGTGGCAGTTCATCTAGCACAGGCACAGACACTTCCACATCATCCTCTTCAGAAATGAAGACCGACACCGACTATGCAGTACAATCCGGAGATACCGTTGCATTAGATTATGCTGGTAAGGTTGACGGCGTTGCATTTAATGGTGGAACAGGAAGCTATAACCTGACTTTAGGTAGTAATTCCTTCATCCCAGGATTTGAGGATCAGGTCATCGGACATAAGGTAGGAGAGACCTTTGATGTAACTGTTACATTCCCAGAGTCCTATCCAAATAGCCCAGACTTAGCTGGTAAGGAAGCAGTCTTCACCTGTAAGATCAATGGCTACACAAAAGCAAACTAAAATTTACACAAAGACCGCCTCTTTTGAGGCGGTTTTTTCTATGGGATGACAGCGTGTGTTGTGGTAAAATGTTGCAAGAAATGTGGTGCATGGTCTACATTTATCAAAAAGACCCTCACTAATACCCACGGGCAAGCCCGTGGGGTTGTCTAACAACCCTTAGTGAGTAGCCTAAGTGCTTCGGGCACTACGTTAAGAGAGAATACATAGTTACCTACGGATGTAGTACCAAGTCTGTAGCTCTAAGGTATGTGATTAAACAGTTCTGAGGTATAGGAACAGTGTTGCATACAAAACCTCTCATTAACATTGGCGATGGTACACGAACCGCTCTTCGGAGCGAGTAATTAAAACCTTTCGAGGTTTTGAGAAAGGAGAATGCGTATGGTTTACGTACTGAATCAAAACGGACAACCTTTAATGCCTACAGAAAACCATGCTAAAGTGCGTATTCTCTTAAAGCAAGGCAAAGCAAAGGTGGTAAATAAGTGTCCGTTTACAATACAACTGCTGTATAGCAGCACGAACTATACGCAAAAGGTAACTTTAGGCGTAGACAGCGGAAGCAAGCATATCGGTCTTTCAGCGACCACAAAAAACAAAGTGCTTTTCGAATCAGATGTAGAGCTTAGAAACAATATTGTTGATTTGCTTTCTACTCGTAGAGAATTAAGGCGTTCTCGTAGAAGCCGTAAACTTCGTTACCGTAAACCAAGATTTAATAATCGCAAGCGTAGTGACGGATGGTTAGCACCCTCTGTAAAACAAAAAGTAGACTCTCACATTACGATGATAGCAAAAGTACACAAAATATTGCCTATCTCAAACATCATAGTAGAAGCAGCCTCTTTCGATATACAGAAGATCAAAAACCCTGCAATAAGCGGTGCTGATTATCAGCAGGGTGAACAGTTAGACTTTTGGAACGTCAGGGAATATGTGCTATTCCGTGACGGTCATAAATGTCAATGCTGTCATGGAAAGTCAAAGGACAAAATTCTTACTGTGCATCATATAGAAAGCCGTAAGACAGGCGGTAATGCACCTAACAACCTCATTACTTTATGTGAAACTTGTCATACTGGGTATCACAAGGGAATTGTAAAACTACCCAAGACAATACATAGAGGAATGTCTTTTAAGGATGCCACGTTTATGGGTATCATGCGATGGGCTTTGTACGAGAAACTTAAAACGATATATTCGGATGTAAAACTTACTTACGGATATATCACTAAAAATATTCGTATTAAAAATGGCTTGCCAAAAGACCACTACATAGATGCTCGTTGCATTAGTGGTAATCCCAATGCTGTTAACAATGGAGATGTCTATTATTACAAAAAAGTCCGTTGCCACAATAGACAGATACACAAGAACACCATTCTTAAAGGTGGATACCGTAAACGTAATCAGGCAGCCTACGAAGTGAAAGGGTTTCGGTTGTACGATAAAGTTCTATGGAAAGGGCAGAAATGCTTTATTTTTGGCCGTAGGTCAACAGGGCGTATGGATTTAAGACTTTTAGACGGAACACATCTCAACGCATCGGTAGGATACAAGAACTTAAAGTTGTTAAAAATGCGTAGTAATTATCTTATAGAACAAAGAAAGGTAGGTTAAAGGCGGTTCCTCCCACAGGTAAGCCTGTGGGTTTCCCCGCCATAGATTTTATGACACATAAGAATCAATCATTGGATTATATGGAAAATAATGAGGAAATTCATATGAAAATTGTAGTATTATGCGGTGGATTATCCACTGAGAGAAATATCTCCTTCCTGTCAGGAACGAAGGTGTGTAAGGCACTTCGTGACAATGGTCATGCGGCAGTTCTAGTTGATCTCTTCATGGGACTTGAGAATGAATCTTATGAGATCCAGGCGAAACCGGAATTACTCTTCGAGAATCTCCCTGAGTTACATGCTCGTACCTTCGACGGTGCCCAGGTAGATCTAGAGCAGGTCAAGGCTTCTCGTAAGCTGCAGGATGGCTCTGTATTTGGTCAGGGTGTCCTTGACATCTGTAAGAAGGCAGATATAGTATTCATTGCTCTCCATGGCATGAATGGCGAGGATGGACGTGTGCAGGCGGCTTTTGATCTGATGGGCATCAAGTATACAGGTTCTGGTTACCTGGGCGCTGCAATGGGTATGGATAAGATCATCACCAAGCAGATGGTTCGTCCTCTAGGCGTACGTACCCCTGATTGGCATAGCTATCATCATGCAAGTGAAGGGGATATCCCTCAGATGATGGCTGAGAATAAGGTGCCATGTGTAGTAAAGGACCCGATGGGTGGCTCCTCAGTAGGTGTCTACATCGTGAAGGATGAGGCTGCTTTAGAGGATGCTCTGCATCAGGTTCTTAAGAATAGCACAGATGTGCTAGTAGAGCAGTTTATACAGGGCCGTGAATTCACCAATGCGGTTCTCATGGGGAAGGCACTTCCTTCTGTGGAAATCGTTCCTAAGGTAGGCGGCTATGACTATCAGAATAAGTATCAGGCTGGCGCTACAGAGGAGATCTGTCCAGGTCGACTTACAGAGGAGCAGGCTCGCGAGATGGGTGAGATGGCAGTGACTGTACATGAGGGACTGGGACTTCGTACCTATTCCCGCTCCGACTTCATGCTGGGAGATGATGGTCAAATCTACTTTATCGAGGTGAATATCCTGCCAGGAATGACACCTACATCACTGGTTCCTCAGGAGGCCGAGGCAGTTGGCATCTCCTATACAGAGCTCTGCCAGATGATTGTAGAGGACGGACTGAAGAGATCATGAGAGAATAAAACCTTGTCTATTTCTGTAGGATAGACAAGGTTTTTGCAGGATGATTCGAATGAAGAGAAATTGAGGAATCCATATGGAACAGATTACACTGAGAGACTTAGTTTTTGCGACACAGGGACAGCTCCTGGGAGATGCACCAGAGGACACCATCATTACCAATGCCCAGTCAGACAACCGTAAGGTTGGCCCAGGCTCCGTATTCTTTGCCTTCATCGGTGAGAATACAGATGGACATAAGTATGTAGATGCAGCTCTGGATATGGGTGCTTGTGGTGCAGTGGTCTCTCGTGAGCCAGAAGAGAAGAAGCCTGGTCACTTCTATGTATTGGTTGAGGACACCATCGTAGCTGCCGGGGAATTAGCCAAGTGGTATCGTAAGAAGTTCGATATCCCTGTCATTGGTGTCACAGGTTCTGTTGGTAAGACTACCATGAAGGATATGATCGCTTCTGTTCTGTCTCAGAAGTTCAATGTGCTGAAGACTGAGGCGAATTTTAATAATAATATCGGTCTTCCTCGTACCATTCTCCGTCTCTCTCAGGAGACAGAGATGGCTGTGATCGAGATGGGTATGAATCACATGGGTGAGATCGATTATCTGGTTCGTATCGCCCAGCCAGATTGTGCAGTCATTACCAATGTAGGTGAGGCTCACATCGGTAATCTGGGCTCTCGTGAGAATATCTTTAAGGCCAAGTGTGAGATCTTTCATGGCTTGAAGGATGGCGGATTTGCTGTTATGAATGCGGATGACGATTACCTGCCAAAGCTCCGTGATAATCAAAAGATGCAGGATCGGTTTACATTTACATGGGTAGGAGAGGACGACAATGCTGAGTGGAAGGCGGTTGATATCCAGGATACCCTGCAGGAGTGCGTGAAATTCACCATGGTTAGCCCTAAGGGTCGGATCCCTGTAATTGTACCTGCGCTGGGCCGTCACATGATCTACCCAAGCCTGGTTGCAGCGGCTCTAGGCGACCACTATGGCATGACCTTAGAGGAGATCGTGGCTGGAATCGCAGCCTATGTGCCAACCGCCCTCCGCATGGAGAAGGTGGTCTTAGGCCAGCAGATTACCATCTATAATGATACCTATAATGCCAATCCACAGTCCATGAAGGCTGGTCTCACCACCCTGTCTAATACCATTGGAGAGACCAAGGTGGCAGTACTTGGCGATATGTTTGAGCTTGGCGATCTGGAGGAGGAGCTCCACCGCGGTGTAGGTGCAGTCGCAGCTTCCCTCTATCGAGGAAATGTAAACCCTGTCCAGGGCATCGATATCCTGGTGACTGTAGGCGAGAGAGCCAAGTATATCGCAGATGAAGCGAAAAAAGGTGGCTTCGCCGAGATCCATGCCTTCGATGATGTGGAGTCTGCCAAGCCCTATTTAGAGCAGGTGACAAAGGCGAATACGGTGCTCTACTTCAAGGCATCCCATTCTATGCACTTAGACCAGCTGGCTGAGTTCTGTAAGGGGATTGCAGAGTAGGTTTCTTTGTTCCATATATAGGGGGATAATTATATGGTGGGAGAGAAAAGTATCGATATGAAGGGGATTCAGGTGATGAAATTACTTCTGCTTCATCATATCAAGGCTAGGACTTAACTCGGTGATGATTGCCTTGGCATAGTTGATGACATCCCAAGCTTCAAGAGGCTTGTCATTTCTTGGATTCGCTTTAGGCTTCTTCTTGTGAGGATATGGGTCTGGTGTGGTGAGCTCATCCTGAGGGATGTCGCTTGATTCACTATGGCGCAAGATAGAGCGATCAAACTGTGCATCCTGGCTGACTTCGCCCTGAGTCTCCTTGTATTCATCTTTGTCATGGGGAGTATCTAGAGTAGAATCTCCCTGACGAATTTGATCCTGAGATTCGCTATTTTCACCTTGGTTATTTTCAGCATCCTGGATTGCTTCTTCCTGAGCCTCGCGATTGTTATCCTGTTTCTCCTGGATCGCATCCTCTCTAGCTTCTCGCTCTTCGGTACGTTCTTCCTGGAGCTCGGCTTCTGTTGGAAGAGAAGCATAGCGAGCAGACTGACGGAATTCGGTGTCTGCCTTATTGATACGATTGGTTTTATTCATAGCATCCTGAGCGGCTGCTAATTTATCACCCATACTGATATTAGGGTCGTTTACTACTTTATTTAGTTTTGACAGGAATTCATAGACCTTCTCTACCTTGATTTTATCAACTTCATCTTTGGTCTTCGCATGGTCTAATTTTTCCTTATAATTCTTTTCCTCTTTTTCGGAATTCTTGTAATTCTCATAGGCCTGAGGATTTTTCTTTTGTAAATATTCGATTTCATCTGGAGTGAGATCCTGCCCAGTAGCAACCTTGTTCAGGATGTCATTCAAGGGCTGCTGTTCCTTCTCTTCCGCCAGTTGTTCTAAGAAATTATTCTTCATCCAGTCGTCACTGGTCCAGTTTTCACGGGCATTCAGCTCCTCCTTGGACAGTACATTTCCAGATGACTTTTTTTGCATCCATTTATTTTGCGCCATTTGTAGATTTACAGCACTTGTAATCGTCCCTGATAGTGGAATCATGTGCATTACCTCCATGTAATGTAGATACAGTTCCAAAATGAAATAGATAAATACTATAAAAATAGATATATCCTCTATATAGTTTATCGTCGGGTGGATTGACAATCTTAATAAGACCTTTAGATTTATTTAAAACCCTGTTATAATTATTATTGGGTGTTGAGATACATTAGTATATCGCGGATTCCTTTGATGATAGGGAATCAAGAGGGGGGATTACTATGGGGAACTATGACGTAGACTTTCGAGACCCGATTTATCAAAACGTGCTAGAGGCTATGCCTGGTGGTATGTTTATTTACCGTGCAGATCGTGATGAAGAGGTGGTATATGCCAATTCCCATCTCTTAGATCTCTTTGAGTGTAAGACCATGGAGGAATTTGTGGAGCTAACAGGGGGAAAGTTTGCTACCATGATTCATCCAGACGATATGAAGTCTACTAAGAATGAGATTGCAGCCCAGATTCTGGCTGGGACAGATCACTTTGATCATATAAGTTATCGAATTATTACCCGTACAGGGAAGATACGCTCCATCGAGGACTACGGTCGTCGTGTAGAGATCCCTGGTGTGGGTATTTTTTATTATGTTTTTGTGGTGGACTATGATGTGAAGTACCTGACACAGGACATGGATCCTCTAACAGGTCTGCCAGGACAGAAGCACTTTAATGAATACGCTTCAAGGCTACACCGTCAGTGCCGCATGAACCAATTAGATGATGAATTGGTCTACATTTACATCAATATCATGAAATTCAAGATGATTAATATGAGGTACGGCCTGGATAAGGGAGATCTAGTCCTTCATGAGATGGCAGATATGCTACAGGAGGTTTTCAATCAGGGCTATGTGTCTCGCTTTGGTAATGATCACTTTGTGGTCTTAACTAAGGCCAAGGATGTGGATGAGAAGATTGATCGCATCGATACGAGGATTCATGCCCTGGTTCCTGGAATTCACCCAGACTATAAAGCAGGTATCTATAAGTGCGTTGATTACACCATGACACCGGAATTGTGCTGTGATTTGGCGAAGCTGGCCTGCGATAGTATTCGTTCCAAGCCAGATATCCATACGGCGCGCTATACGGATGAAATGTCTCGCCGTATTACCATACAGAATTATGTCTTAGACCACTTAGATAAGGCTATCGAGAATCACTACATCAAGGTGTATTACCAGCCGGTTGTGAGATCCATCACAGGAAATCTCTGTGGAATGGAGGCTTTGGCTCGCTGGATTGACCCACAGGTTGGCTTCCTATCTCCTGGTGACTTCGTGCCTGCATTAGAGGAAGCCCATCTGATTCATAAATTGGATGCATTTATCATTCATGAAGTTTGTCGCGAGTACAGAGAGCGCTATAATCGGGGCTGGATGATTGTCCCTGTCTCCTTTAACCTATCTCGTTTGGACTTTGTATTATCAGACATCGGACAGGTGATTGAGGATGCAGTGACAGAGTATGAAGTTCCACATTCCATGCTGAATATTGAGATCACAGAGTCCATGTTCGTAAAGGGAGCAAACAGAATCACTAAGGAGGTAGAGCGCTTCCATAGTAAGGGCTACAAGGTTTGGATGGATGACTTTGGTAGTGGATACTCTTCGCTAAATGTTCTAAAGGACTTTGAATTCGACGAATTGAAGATTGATATGGCCTTCCTCTCAAGCTTCACCCAGAAGTCCAGAGATATCCTAGAGTCCACGGTTCGTATGGCGAAGCAGATTAATATCCAGACCTTGGCAGAGGGTGTTGAGACCCTAGAACAGTACCAATTTCTTAAGAATATTGGATGTGAGAAGATCCAGGGCTATTATTTTGGTAAGCCACAACCCTATGAGGATAGTATTCAGCACTGCATCAATCAGGGTATGAAGATTGAGACCGGTGCATGGAGCGACTACTACGATAAGGTTGGTAAGGTGAATTTCCTGTCTGATCGTCCCGTAGCTTTAATTGAAGATGATGGCGAGTTCTTCCATTATCTCTTTGCAAATCAGGCCTATATGGATGTTCTATTAACCAATGGAACTACCAGCACGAAAGTAGATGAGGAAACTATGAATAATCTCGCCTCACCAATGCACAGCCTATTTCGCTCCTTTGCAGATCGTACCCTGCGAAGTGATGGGGAAGAGACCATGACCTATCCCTCTGGTAGTCAGTACATGAGAGTTACGGCCCGGACCATTGCCAGATGTAATGGTCATTGTATCTTCGCTCTTCACACCACCAATATCACAGTGGATATGGATGATGAGGAGAAGAAGCACTCTGACCTAATGGTTCGTAACATCTTCTATCTCTATACAGTAGCAGCCTTATTTGATCTAGAGGCGGATACTGTAGAACTCTTAAATGCTCTGCAGGACATTAGCGGAGTTCAGAGGGCGCGAGTAGAGCGGGGTGTAGACCGAGTGCTTGCTCGCTATATGAAGGAATTTATCTTCGTGGAGGATCAACCTGCTTTTCTTCGATTTGTTGATGTGGATACCCTGCGGAGTCGTACGGAGGAAACTAAGACGGGCTGTCTGACCAGCATTTTTCGAACCAGAGATAGTAGTGGTAACTATGGCTGGTATGTCTACACTCTTCTTCGAATCCCTAAGGGAGACGCTAATCTCTACTTGATTTTAGGAAAGCGGGCTGCTGTGGATGATCCAGAGATTCGTAATACCTTTATCCGTAGCCTGCAACAGGGAGACCAGCCTTTGACTCCAACCACTGTGACAGACTCTGGTCAATTGGACATGCTTCTCTGGAAGAATGTAAGAGCATACTCTCGGGTGAAGTACTTCTGGAAGGATATGGATCGAAGATTCATAGGCGTGAGTCAGAGCTTCCTGGACTATTATGGACTGAAGTCTGCAGATGACGTGATTGGTAAGACCGACGAGGATATGCGGTGGCATGTAGCAGAGAGTCCATACAAGTGTGATGAGGAGGCGATTCTATCCCAGGGGATTCGTACCAATGATGTGCCGGGTAAGTGCATTATTAAGGGAGTACTCCATGACATTGTGTCATCCAAGATGCCTCTTTATCGGGATGGTAAGATCATAGGTCTCATAGGTTACTTTACCGATGCAGAGGAGTTCCGTGATCGTCGAGGTGAGACTGTCCAGGTAGCCATGACTGATACAGTGACAGGTCTATCCAATAGCCGTGGCATTATGGATCATGCAATTGTCTATGGGGAAGAGTATAAGAAGAATGGAGTGGACTTTGCTGCCATTAATCTACAGGTAGATGGCCATGAGAATTTTGCTAAAAACTATGGAGAACAAAATGGAGATGATCTCCTTCGTGAGATTACTAGAATTATCATGAGCCACTTTGGTACCTCAGCCTCTGTTGGTCGCCTACGTAATTCGGAATTCATTATTTTCTATCACTATAGGGACCAGTCTGAATTGGTGGCACAACTGGATGGAATCCGCGGAGATATGGAGAAATTAATCCAGGTTAATCAGCATCCGTGTACCTGCTATCCTAAGATCAGGGTCACCTATGCCACAGATCATGACTCCTTCGAGTCCATGTTGAAGAGCCTACTTGGAGTCCACCTGTAATCTGAGGGAACTAATCCGCCAGAGGAATCTGTACCAGCACCTGGAAGACACCATCTCCCATATGGAAGCTGGAGTAGCCATCTAATGCAGAGACTCTCTCCCGGATGGATGCGATGCCGATACCGGTACGATTTCGCCCCTTTTCTGAGTCCTGGGCACCATCCTTAGACAGTTTGATGGTATTGGACCGATTAGAAATGAGAACCGATAGCTCAGTTGGTGTCTGCTTAATCTGCATATGTATGAATCGAGAGGCGTCTTCCGGTAAACGGAGAGATGCCTCTATTGCGTTATCCATGAGATTGCCAAGGATAACAGACAGATCCAGGAGATGATCTCGGAAGGGCTGGTCACTCATAATCTGGAAGTCACTTTCAAAGGGGATATTGGCCTGATGGATGGCTTGGACCTTAGGCGCCAGGATGACATCTAGAGACTTAGAACCAGTGATCTGTACATTGGTGCTCTTGATATCCTCCAGAATCACATGGATTTTCTCTTGAGCCCGTTCCACCTCTCCTAATTGCAGATCACCACTGATACTAAGGAGCATATTCTTCATATCATGGCGAAGACGATGGATCTCCTTTTCTCCCTTTAACTGCTGCTGGAGATAGCTATTTTCCTTAGCCTGATACTGCTCTAAAGCAATACGACGGCTCGTAATCATAAGGCCTCGATAGAGGGCCATGATACAGAGATTCATGATGATAAGAGAGAGAAACAGGATGAGATTGAAGCGGTGTCCATTCAGTTCTAGAGACAGCATCATGAGTCCTAAGAAGATGATAGGCATAGGCAGCATGACCAAATACTGCTTATCTGTCATATCCAGAGACTTTTTAACGAAAAATCTTAGCTCTACATAGAAGAAAAGTAGAACCAAAAGATAGAATACTCCATATTGCAGGAGAGAGAGCAGAGCCTCACCTACAGTTCTAGAAGCATATCTCTGGTGAGTCATATCCACTAGAATTGCAAATCCATATTCACATACCAGATAGGAAAAGGAAAAGAGAAGCACATGGTAGAGCTTCTTATAAAAGGATCCATGTAAATAGACACAGGCACTGCTTAAATAGACTGCCAGGAAGATAAGCAGGCGAATGGTTCGATGCCATGGAGCGAATAACTCCTGGGCAGAAGGACCAAAACTTGAAAAAAGGGCATTCACCAGGGTTGTATTCAGAGCGACAAAACCCATGCCAAGGAGATTCCAGATCAAAAAGCCAATCTTAGAATGCTTGAAATCAAATACACTATAGAAATACATGGCAGATACCACAACTGGAAGTGTGATATCAACAGCATAGAGTAGAACAATTAGGAAACTTAGCATAGGCCCATCCTCAAATAGAACTCCAAATTGTAGGTCGGTTTACATTACATCGTATTACAACTTCCACTGAAAGAGATACCGGTGGAGAGCCTCTTCGAAGGCCTTCTTACGGCCACGGCTGACCACATCCGTATCCCCATTACTCATGGTGATGACTCCCTCTCTGAGGGAACTTACATACTTTAGATTCACGATCATTCCCTTATTGATACGGGAGAAGGAATCAGAAGGAAGCATCTTCTCAGCATCTGAGGTACGGCAGTAGAAGAGATCGTCCTCCGCCTCGTCCACATAGCGGACACGGAGACGACGGTTGTCCTCATTCACCACATAGAGGATGCGAGAGGTGTGGACATAGACATTATCCTTACCTCTATGGAAGCGGATGTAGGACTTATCCGCATTGAAGTCTCGGATTAATTCCGTAAATAGGGTCTCAATCTGAGGACGATCTACTGGCTTCACCAGATAGCGGTAGGGACGATAGCGGATGCTCTCGATGGAGTAACCAGGGTGGGATGAGACGAAGATAATCTGGCCTCTTTCCTCAGGATCCTCAGAGAGATGCTTGGCCAGGTCTAGGCCAGTCGTATTACAGTTATCGAATTCGATATCCAGAAAATATAAATCGTAGTTTTTCTGATGGTGCTTGATATAGTCTGTTGGGCAATCGTAGACATCAATTTCGCAGTCCAAATCAGCGAAGTCGCGACTTACCTCAAGAATGTGATTTTCTAAGATGGATGCCAGTGTAGGGTCATCCTCACAGATAGCGATTTGCATTTTTTATATCCTCCGAATTTACACAGTTCTAGTCACTATACACTGATTTTTTCGATACAGCAATACTACCCTTTTAATACATAGGGTGGTGATTCTTCAAGTCATAGATTAAACCTATTCAACCATCAAGAACACATGTTGAATATACCTCATGTAATACAATACATCAATAAGACAGTTTAATACAATATAGAAATATGGGTTATAAGTCCTCATTAGAATAGTGTCAGGTTAGTTTATTTTATTATAATAGGAGAGGACCTATGAAAGAAGAAAAGAAGATGGGCCTAATGGCTCTCATTCTGATGATTTTCACATCAGTTTATGGATTTAATAATATCCCTCGTTCTTACTATCTGATGGGATATGCAGCGATGCCTTGGTTTGTAATCGCTGGTTTCTTATTTTTCATTCCATTCGCATTTATGGTAGCAGAATTTGGTTCTGCCTTCCGTAATGAGAGCGGTGGTATGTATTCCTGGATGGCGAAGTCCATCGGACCAAAGTATGCATTTATCGGTACCTTTATGTGGTATACATCCTATGTACTGTGGATGGTAAATGTATCCTCAGGTATCTGGGTTCCTGTATCCAATGTCATCTTCGGTAAGGACACCACACAGACTTGGAGCTTCTTCGGGATCCAGGCACTGTCTGGTACACGTCTCCTGGGCCTGATGGCAATTGTATTCTTCATCCTGGTCACATTCTTTGATTCCAAGGGTGTAGATAAGATCACTAAGGTGACATCCATCGGTGGTACAGCCGTATTAGTTATCAATATCATGGTAGTGGTTGGCTCTATCGTAATGATTATCGCTAATCACGGTCATCTGGCTCAGGACTTCAATGGAATTGACTCCCTGAAGACCCCTCTGAATCCTGCATATGTAGGTAGCCCAGTTATGGTGCTGTCCTTCGTTGTATATGCACTGTTCGCATACGGCGGAATCGAGGCAGTTGGTGGACTGGTTGATAAGACTGAGAATCCTAAGAAGAACTTTCCTAAGGGAATCATTATCGCAGCTGGCGTTATCGTTGTAGGCTACGCACTTCTGATTGTTCTGGTTGGTTCCTTCACTAATTATCAGGACATCCTGGGTGGTGATAATATCACACTTGGTAATGTATCCTATGTCATCATGTCTAACTTCGCAGCTGAGTTCGGTAAGGCATTCGGTGCATCCGAGGCGACACAGATTGCACTGACACATGGCTTTGCTCGTGTCTATGCTCTGATCATGCTCTTAGCTCTGATGGGCGCTCTGTTCACACTGGTATATTCTCCTCTGAAGCAGCTGATCGAGGGTACACCTAAGGAACTGTGGCCTGGTAAGATGGGTGAGACAGAAGAGGATGGCATGCCTAAGAATGCAATGTGGATCCAGTGTGCAATCGTATGTGTCATGGTATTCTTGATCTCCTTCGGTGGCGACACGATGCAGAAGTTCTTCGTTATCCTGACTGCTATGGTTAATGTTGGTATGACCGTACCTTACATGTTCATCTCCATCGCATTCCCATTCTTCAAGAAGAAGGATGGCATCGATCGTTCCTTCGTTATCTTTAAGACTCAGACATCTGCAAATATCTGGGGAATCATCGTAACTGCAGTACTTGGATTCGCCAATACCTTTGCAATCATCCAGCCTGCACTTGGTGGTGACCTGAAGACTACATTCTGGTCAATCGCTGGTCCAGTGATCTTCGGCCTGGTTGCATTTATTATCTATACTGTTTATGAGAAGCGTACTTTAAATGCTGAAAAGGAAGACGAAAAGACTCAGTCCGATGTGTCCCTTGATGCAGCCAACTAGTTTATAAAAATTTAATAATATTTTAAAAAATAGCCCACGATTTCATATGAAAAAAATGAAATTGTGGGCTATAATTCTGTACAGAGATACACACTTGATACTTATTATAAAGTCCTTATTTATAATAAATATTAGGATATCCAACTGACAGGGGCAGGCATGAGAGATACACTATACTTATACTTATATTTAATAATTTTTATTAATGGATTTGAATCTGGTGGATATCAGGCCAGCCTGTGGAAAATTGGTGAATCCTTTGACTTATCTAACACATCCATGGGACTTTTTGCCTCTTTGGAACTGTTAGCGACGATGATTGCGCCCATTGTCTTAGGTAATTGGGCGGACCGTATTGGTAAGAAAAAGAGCCTTTTGATTTTCTTATTTGCTCAGTTTCTTGCAAATCTCTTTATTATTATTTCTGAAGGCCCCGGGATGTTCCTATTAGGGATATTTCTCCTTGGTCTTACAACCAGTGCTTTACAGTACATTTCTATTGCAACGCTTCTTGACTACTATCCTAAGACGGGACATGTAAAAGTGGGTTATATCACTTCCCTATTTGCGGTGGGTGCTCTGATTGCACCACTGTTGGTTCACTTCTATCAGGGCCAGGGCTATAGCTGGCGTATGCTCTTTGTTATTATTATGTGGCCAACAATTTTTACATTATTTGGATTATTTTTGAATGAATTTCAGACCAAGGAGTTCTCCGGATTTCCTGAAGATATGATTTCCTATAGAGATCATGTAAAGTCTAAGGAATTACGGAACAAGAATGATTCTGATAAAAAGCGTTTCAGAGGTGAATTTTATCTGCCTGGAGCGATTCTATTATCTCTCATTATGCTGATCTATGTAGGATTTGAGAATGGGTTTACCTTTTTCGTGGACTCCTACATGATTAATGAAATGGGTTCTTCTAGTGGACAATTTGTACTGTCTCTTTTCTGGGCATCTATGATTCCTGCCCGTATTATCGTTGGACATATTAAAAAGAATGCGAAAAAGGGTCTCATTGTATCTTGTGGAATGATTCCAGTAATGACTTGGATTATGATCTCTACCAATAGCCCTTCTTGGATGTATCTCCTTAGTGCGCTGCTTGGCTTATTCTGTGGATCAATCTATCCATATGTATTGAACATGTCCTATGGATTCTCTGGAGGATATACAGCAACCATGACCGGTATGATCACAGCTGCAACAGGTATTGGTGGTGTCGTATTTACGACCTTAACTGGAGTGCTTTCCGATATTATTGGATTTCGGAAAAGCTTTGGAATCATAGCACTATTTTTCGGTATCTCCATTCTAGCTGCAATTGTATTAGCTGGAATGAAGGGAAATGATAGTGGAAGTCAGAACTAAGGCTTCACAATATTACGTCCGGATTCCTTGGCTTCGTAGAGCATCTGGTCTGCATCCAGTAGCGTCTTCTGCAGGGTGTCACCAATACGGTATCCTGCATATCCAATAGAGATGGTCAGTGGAATCTTATGATTCTTATGCTGGAGATCTAAGCCTTCGATTCTCTTACGGAGAGCCTCCATATGCATGCCCATAGCTTCCATATCACCAGCCATTACAATCAGGAATTCTTCGCCGCCCCAGCGACCTACAACGGTATTCTCTGGGCTCTCTTCTTGTAAAATCTTAGCAAATTCCCTCAGTACATAATCCCCTGTATCATGTCCATAGGTGTCATTGATCTGCTTAAAATGGTCTAGGTCTGCAATGGCTACAGAGAAGGTAGATTGCTTAGCGTTAGCAATATTTTCTGCTTCCTCAATGACTGGAGTCAGTGCATAGCGATTAAAGAGGCCAGTCAGTGAATCATGTAGAGCCATATCATTTAATCGCTCCTGTGTCTTATTCAGGCGACGAACGAAGACGAAGGTGAAGGATAAAACGGTTGTAAATACGATGAAGGAATTCATGCCATTGGTTAAAAGAATGGTACGTGGACTTACCTTCTTAGCAAAGCTACCAGTGATCCCTGCTGCATGGAGTACAAACAGTGTCATATAAGCGATAAAGGCACCTACGCCAAAGAAGATGGAACTAGACAGACCCTTCTTGGTATGACGATTGTCTGGATCCTCAAAATGAGGAAAAAAGTAAGCGGATATAATGGCAACCAACCACAGCTGAAATCCTGCATCCCAGCCAATTAGGATGGTGGCTAGAATGGAGTGAACACAAATCTCTCCATAGGTTGCATAACCGTAGCGGGAGAAGTCTTTTTTATTAAGGGATATAAAACTCATGGAATAGAAGAGAATACTAAAGATATTCACAATCGCCATGATATGAGCACCCAGAGAGTAGTAATAGAATTCAAGTACAATATGGGTGGCAAGGAGTAGACTATTAAGCACATAGAGACTAAGGGTTGCTCTCTGTCTCTCAGGCTGTGTTGATAGGGAAAAAGTGTACTTCATTTCATTCCTTTTCAATTCGAGATTTCAAAACCTCGGGTATTATAACATGATATTTGGAAAAGAAAACGGAGAATGAATTATTTCACACTTATTTTAGAATTATGATGCTCGAAACTGGATAAGCGGGGTATAAAGCCAATAAATATAGAGCATTTTGTAGATTTTTTTGTTATGATGCTCTTTAGTGAGTTTTGGTAACTTACGATATGAATATAGTAGATACGTAGATGTAGAGAGAAGTATGGTTTACTTTTCTCTAGAAATAGAGTGGAGCAAGTACAAGTAATGGAATATAAGGCAATTGCACTGGATATCGACGGAACACTGACCAATAGTAAGAAGGAAATCTCTAGGAAGACCAAGGAAGCAGTTATGGAGGCTGCCAAGCGCGGGGTGAAGATCATCGTGGCATCTGGCCGTCCTATTCCTGGCATCATGAAAATCGCCAGTGCCCTGAAGCTAAAGGAGGTAGGAGGCTATATTCTGTCCTACAATGGTGGCCTGATTCTGGACTGTAAGACGGGAGGGGTCATTCGTAGAGAGACCATCCCAACAGAATACTATTACACGATCGTGAATACTGTTCGTAAGTCTGGTGTAGCAGTCCTTACCTATGACCAGAAGGGGATCATCACGGAGTGGCCGGATGATGAGTATGTACAGATTGAGGCGAAGATCAATCATATCCCTGTCCGTCATGTGTCCCAGTTAGAGCAGAGGGCGGCAGAGGACCCAGTGGTGAAGTTCCTGGTGGTTGGTCATCCGAAGGACCTAAAGCCTGTCTATGAGAAGCTGAATCAGAAGCTGGATGGGGCAGTGAATATCTTCTTCTCTGAGCCATACTTCATGGAGATCACTCCAAAGGGAATCGAGAAGGCCTCCTCTCTAGAACTCCTGCTAGATCAGATCGGCATTGATCGAAGACACCTGATGGCTTGTGGAGATGGCTTCAATGACATCCAAATGCTGCAGTTTGCAGGTCTCTCTGTGGCGATGGGGAATGCTCAGCCAGAGACCAAGGAATTCGCGGACTATATCGCACCGGATAATGACCATGATGGTGTGGCAGATGCGATCCATAAGTTTATTCTGAAGTAAATATAGACCATGCAAAAAACTGCACTACCAGAGCCAGGGACTGGTGGTGCAGTTATTTTTTACTTTTCTCAGAATCTAAAAAAAGTTTAGATTTGCTTTAGATTGATTTCTTAAAACCTTAAGATTTGTTAAGGTTAATTCGTGATAACATACGGATAGGTAAATAGGTCCCATCTTCTTGACATACTTTGGTACTTATTCGATGGGATACTTCAGCACAGAGTTTGGAGTTTTCATGAAGAAGAAAAGAAAAAAGATTGTTCGTATTGTATTGTCCCTTTGCTTCGTATTGATCTTCGTCGGATCCTATACCATTCATACCAGAATGAATGTGGCACAGCGATTAGAGGAAGTCTTAAAGCAGAATGAAAACACATTTTTAAAACGAAATAATGTCACCACTGTCAATGCCCAGGAATTAACTACTACATCAAGTGATGCAGCGACGACAGATACTAAGGACTGTACCCAGTCCGAATATGATAGCGAGGATTCATTCGAATCAGAGAGTCGTGTTACTTCCATTATTACCTGGGGCGACTCCATGACAGCAGGCGTCAATGGAGATGGAGTGTCCTATCCCCTTGTGTTAGAGCGACTGACTGGTATTACAACAGAAAATTATGGCATCAGCGGTGATTCCAGTGAGGAGATTACAGATCGAGCAGTGAAGTATGGCGCCGCTTGTGACAGTGTGGTAATCATCGAGATGGGTGATAATGGTGGCTGGGATAATAACTTCGATGAACTTATCCAGCAGTACCATGAGATCATTGATGCTGCAGGCACAGACAAGTATATTATTATTAGTTCAACAGATGATCCCAATGACTATGACCAGATCTGGGCCTATACCGATGAGGCCATCGGATTAGAGAATACCTGGTATGAGGAAGCTCTAGAGCAGGAATTCGGAGATCATGTTCTGAAGGCCAGACAGTACTTGATCCAGTGTGGACTTGAGATCAGCGGACTCCGTGCAGATCAGGCGGATCAGGAGCGTGCCCGGATGGGCTATATCTCAGAGAAACTTCGTAAGGTGAATCTGGATAATACACATCTCAATGCGGCAGGCTATACAGCACAGGCTTACGGGGTCTACGAGCTTGGTATCCAGTTAGGATACTGGAATTAAATGTAGACCATTTCCTTATATTGATGATTTTGGACCCTCGGTGAACTGTTCCTCGGTGAACTGTTCATCGAGGGTTTCCGTGGGAGATAAAAGGAGGACTTATGTTTCACACAGAGCACGATGATATTTTACAGAAGAGACAGGATCGAACCATTGCATTTTTCGATGCGATTCTAGCGATTGCCATTACCATTATGGCATTGTCTATTACATTTCCTGGACTAAGCGATGTGCTTGATAAGGGCTTAGACTCAAACTTTATCAATCATCTCACAGGTTATCTCATTAGTTTCCTGACCCTGGGCGTATTGTGGTACATGCGTTTCCTATCTGGTTTTGCTTTTTGGACTGTTAGTCCTAGTCATGTCACGCTTTTTGTTTTATCATAAGAAGCGCGAGATAATTGACGACGAAGAAACAGAGTAATAAGCAACACAATTATGATTATTGAGATCTATTCTGGCATCGCCAACTACACCAGACTCCCAAGTGATGGTGAGGGGCGAGAGCCACAGACTGGAGACAGCATGCGAGGTCTCCAGGATCTTAGAGAATTGAATATCTATGAGATCCAGACGGTAGTCACCTTTAAGGTGGACTATAAGAATGTACTGGGAAATCGAGATACATCAAGGGATGGCAAGCGCTATAAGAATGTGTGCGGGCTATCCTTTAGTATCCCAGGGAACTATCAGGAGCAGCTGATCCTTGAGGAAGTGGATTCCCTTGCTGACTGCCAGGGTCTGACAGAGATTGCCACCTTAGCGGATGGCCAGGTGGAGTTTCTGATTCCACCAGAGAGTCTTCATCGTGAGGTGGATGATTTAGGGAAAAGTAAACCAAGAGGATATGTAACCATTTTTACGCCAGAGGCAGAGGGAACACCGCTGTATTACAAGGCTACCGTGTCCCTGGTACCCTACAGGTCGCCTTATATTTCACCATATGCCTATACCGATGGAGCCAGTGTAGAGGATGGCAGATTAGAGGACTATCTCCTGGAGGATACCTATGTGCCATTCGGCGGAGGCTATGTGATCTATGATGAGGATGGACAGCTGGTAGCGGACTCAGAGGTGGACTACCAGGACAGAACCGAGGCTATCCGCTCCGGACTCTGCGGCATTGCTGCTAATATGGGGAATGCTAATCTGGTGGCAGAATTAAATACAGCCATGATGGTTATGAAGCGGGCAGATGCCATGGGGATGAGAGAGATCACCATCTTTTATGATAATGAGCAGATTGCAGCCTCAGCTGTAGGTGGACTGAACCGTAAGCGAAGGTCAGATGCAGCCCAGGCCTATTATAAGTTCCTCCTGAAGGCATCTAAGAACCTAAAGAATCTCAAACTGATTCGCTTGATCCATGCAGAGGCCCATCGAGATGAGATTATCGGTGAGGAGTCTACCTTCCCTGGAAACTGGGAGGCAGACCAGAGAGCAGATGCTCTAAGAGACCATGTCATGGCAGACTTTCATAAGCATCGATCCGACTATCTGGTGCATATGCGCTGGGGAACAGAGTCGGAGTAGATAGAGGGAATGGTTCCGCCTGAAGCATGAAGCAGAAGAGCATATATCTCTAGAGACAGAGAAAACGAAGGAATAGAAAAAGATGAAGGAGAATCAACATGCAGACCATCAAAATCGGAATGCTAGGCATTGGAAATATCGGAAAGGGAACCTATCAGACCCTTGAGATCAACCGAGAGAAGATCACCCAGGCAACTGGCCTGGATCTAGAGATCACGAAGATCCTGAACCGTCACCCAGAGATCGACCGTGGCATCGATATCCCAAGAGAGAAGTATGTCACAGACATTAAAGAGATCCTAGAGGATCCAGAGATCTCCATCGTGGTAGAGCTGATCGGCGGAATTGAGCCAGCCACCACCTTCATGGCAGATGCCCTCCGTGCAGGTAAGCATGTAGTAACTGCGAATAAGGCGGCCATTGCCAAGAATGGTCAGATGCTGACCGAACTGGCACAGAAGCAGCAGAGAATTCTTCGATTCGAGGCATCTGTAGCAGGTGGTATTCCAATCCTGAATGCCATCACAAGTGCCCTGATTTCCAATGAGTTCTCCTCTGTCCAGGGTATCCTAAATGGAACCACGAATTATATCCTGACCAAGATGACAGAAGAGGGTGCATCCTATGAGGATGTGCTGAAGGATGCCCAGAAGAAGGGCTTTGCAGAGGCAGATCCAACGGCAGATGTAGAGGGAATCGACGCTGCCAATAAGCTGTCTATTCTAATCTCCCTCCTGTTCGGTAAGGGCGTTGGCCCAGATGAGATCCCGACCCGAGGCATCAGTAATGTCTCTAGCGAGGACATCGCCTTCGCAGAGAAATTCGGCTATAAGATTAAGCTCTTAGCATCTGCTACTTCTAAGGATGGTCAGCTGACCTGCGATGTAGAGCCATCTCTAGTGCCACAGGATCATCCATTGGCGAATGTTAATAATGAGTACAATGCCGTCTATGTCACTGGTAATGCGGTGGATAATCTCATGTTCTATGGTAAGGGTGCCGGCCCACTGCCAACAGGCTCCGCGGTCATGGGAGATATTATCGGCGTAGCTCGTAAGATTGAGAAGGACGCAGCCTATGACCTGATGAGTCACCTCCGCTATGATGCGGACCTGGAATTCATCGGAGAGGGCTGTAATCCATACTATATCCGCCTCCAGACCTACGATCGCCCTGGTATCTTAGGACAGATTACCTCCACCTTCGGTGTTTATGGCATCTCTATTAAGACCATGATGCAGCAAGCCCTGAATAGTGAGGATGGAACCGTACCACTGATCTTCATCGTTCATGATGTGGAGAAGTCCATTCTGAAGACTGCCCTAGATGTGCTGATCCAGAATCAGTCCGTGGCATCTGTAGATAATGTACTTCGGGTACTGAATAGCTAAGTGTGAGAGATCCAGGATATATAGGTGTGTATAATGGAGTTTGATATTCAAGCATTACAGGGCCATCCCTTGGAGCCAGTTTATCACGAGAAGCGGGCCGCAGTTCTAATTCCGCTACTTCCCAGACTTGGGACAGGGTCTACATTTATAGATATGGCAAATGTAGACCCTGCAGGAGACTACGATATCCTCTTCGAGGTTCGTGCCGCAGGCATCACCCAGGGCGGTGAAATCTGCTTTCCCGGCGGTCATATCGAAGGAGGAGAGAGCCCTGAGGAGGCTGCAATCCGTGAGACGGAGGAGGAACTCCTCTTAAATGTGGTGAATGGACAGAGAGCGAAGGTCCTAGCACCACTTCACAGACTGCAGGGACTAAGAGGAATCCAGGTGTCCTCCTACTTAGGGTTGCTAGAAAACTATAAGAATAGCTATTCGAAGGATGAGATTCAGAGGGTCTTCACCCTGCCACTTTGCTACTTCCTAGAGCATGAGCCTATGATCCAGGAGGTGATTAGCACAACTCTTATGCCAGAGGACTTCCCCTATGAAGAGATCCCTGGAAGTGAGAAACTGCACTGGACCAGGATGCCCAGAAAAGTCTACTTCTATCCTACAGAAGAGGGACTAATCTGGGGACTTACGGCAGAGATCATCTATCACTTCGTAGAACTATTAAAGGATTATCAGAAGAGGTAGTAGGACGTTTCCGAAGGATATGAGGATACTTTTGGAGATCAGAGAATCTTTTTAGGGATTCCATGGAGTCAATAACTTCGCAGGATTATGAAAAACAGGAGAGTATTATGGAAAAAATGGACACACGCCCTAAGGCCAACGGGAAGGCTCTGCTTCCTGTACTGGTATTTTTAGTATTGTATTTAGGATTTGGTATCTACTTTACCTTCATCGATCCCATTAAGGGACAGATGGGCTTCTATGTCATGTCTGTGGTGGTAGCCTTCGGCTTCGCCCTCATTGTCGCATTCTTACAGAATCCAAAACTGAATTTTGAAGAGAAGGTGCATCTCTGCGCCAAGGGTATCGGAGATGATAATATCACCATTATGCTCTTTATCTTCCTAATGGCTGGTGCCTTTTCAGGCATCGCGAAGCAGGCTGGTGGTGTAGAGTCTACAGCCAATCTCTTACTAAATATCATCCCGGGACGATTTGCCATCCCAGGTATGTTCATTATTGCCTGCCTGATCTCCATGTCCATGGGTACTTCTGTTGGAACCATCACTGTTCTGGTACCAATTGCAGCATCTGTTGCAGCTACGGGTGGATTCTGCCTGCCTCTGTGTGTGGGTACGGTAGTAGGTGGAGCTATGTTCGGAGATAATCTCTCCTTCATCTCTGATACCACCATTGCAGCTACGAAGACCCAGGGCGTCCAGATGAAGGACAAGTTCCATGCCAATCTGAAGATTGCACTACCAGCAGCTGGTCTTACCATTCTGGCTCTGATTGTAATCGCCATCCAGGGAGGCGCAGCAGAATTAGGTCACTATGATTATAATTTCTGGCTGGCACTGCCTTACTTTATCGTGCTTGTGATGGCACTTTTTGGAATGAATGTATTTGCAGTCCTTGGAACTGGAATGGGACTATTTTTCCTGAGTGGTTTATTTACTGGTCATCTCTCCTTTGCGGATGCTTTTACCTCTATGGGCACCGGCACAACTGGTATGTTTGAGACCATGATTGTTACGATTCTAGTGGCATCTATCAGTGCCTTGATGGAAGTTCACGGTGGGTTTACATTTATCCTGGAATTCATCCAGAGACACTTCCATGGACGTCGTGGTGGTATGCTGGGAATCGCCTTTCTGACAGGAATGATGGATGTGGCAACAGCCAATAATACCGTCGCTATCGTTGTGGCTGCGCCAATTGCGAAGACCATTAGCGAAGAGTATGACATCAAGCCGGAAAAAACTGCATCCCTTCTTGATACCTGTTCCTGCATCTTCCAGGGAATCATCCCTTATGGTGCACAGCTTCTGATTGCAGCTCGTCTGGCCGATATCTCTAGTGTATCTATTATGCAGTGGCTCTTTTATCCATATCTCTTACTGGTATTCGTACTGATGTCCATCATCTTCGATGGTGGAAGGAAAGGGGCTACGAAGGCTTAAAATAAAGCCCTCTTTGTAGGCTGCTTTCTTTCCAGGCGTCGCTACAAAGGGGGTATTATTCTACGGATTTGGAATTTTTTATTGAGGCGGTGCAGTGGAGTTTTCTTTGATGTTTCGCCCAGAATGGCTGGCGCGTCGGTAAAAGGTGAACTCTAGCCCAACATGGCCGCGAGAACAAGCTTTTCAAAAAGTATGTTTCGCCCAATTTGAAATATGAGTGATAAAAAGGCGAACGCATGCCGGTACTTACGCCTCCAAGTCTATCCTTATTTGCTTGGAAATCCGAATTTGGGTGATACACACCGAATTTCCGATCATATAGGACTCACATCAAACACATATAATGGCTATTCA
>OCVV012875464.1_pt1 | contig 127232 bp, 87 predicted proteins | sample 1539721 | NCBI WGS metagenome assembly OCVV01 (sample SAMN02144230, study PRJEB22623) | gut metagenome | biome: sheep rumen | host: Ovis aries | place: New Zealand
TGTTCCCATGCCGAACACAGAAGTCAAGCTCCTTAGTGCCGAAGATACTTGCGAGTTACCTTGCTGGGAAAATAGGAAGTCGCCAGATTTTTTTATGCCTTTTTACTCATTTGGGAGTATACTTAATTCATAAAGTAATGTTCGAAGCAGAAAAAGGTGCCAAAAAGACTAGATTAAAAATTCTAGTCTTTTTTTTATAAAAATTATTTCCAAGGGTTGACATAATTTTAATATGATGTTATCATCAAATAGTAAAGAGTTTACTTATACTGAAAGGTTAGCAGTAAAGGGTAAAGTATACCTACACTTGAAGGATGATAATGTCTTTTATAGGAGTCTTGCAGATTTTTTTGCGAGGCTTTATTTTTTTCAAAATTTATTTTCATAAATCGGAGGGACAAAATATGAAAGTAATTGAAGTAAAAAACTTAAAGAAAACATTTAAGGTAAAATTAAAAGAAAAAGGATTTAAAGGATCGCTAAAGTCAATAGTTAAACCAAATTATAAAGTCATTAAAGCTGTAAATGACATTTCTTTTGATGTTGATGAAGGTGAAATATTGGCTTTCATTGGTCCTAATGGTGCTGGAAAAAGTACCACTATCAAGATGTTAACAGGAATTCTATATCCTGATTCAGGAGATATTTCTGTTATGGGTATTGACCCCAGAAAAGATAGAAAAAAGCTAGCCTACAAAATTGGAACTGTTTTTGGGCAAAAGGAACAGCTTTGGACACATCTTACACCATATGATAACTTTAAGTATTTTGGAGTTATTTATGATATGAGTGAAAGAGAAGTAGAGGAAAAGATAAAGGATTTTATTGCAACATTTGGATTAGAGAACTTTATTAATACTCCAGTAAGAAACTTAAGTCTAGGTCAAAGAATTATTTGTGAAATTGTTGCTTCACTTATTCACAATCCTAAAATTCTATTTTTGGATGAGCCAACTATAGGTTTAGATCCTGTGGTTAAGGAAAGCGTTAGGAAAATGATTAAGAAGATGAATTCTGAGTATAAAACGACTATTTTCCTAACAAGTCATGATATAGTTGACATAGAAAAGTTATGTAAAAGAGTAGTTATTATCAATAAAGGTAATATTGTACTTGATGATTCAATGACAAATTTAAAATATAAATATTTAAATAAAAAGATTATAGAGATTAAATTAAAAGAGAAAATAAATTTTGAAGATGTTGAAGGTATCAACGTAATTAAGGAAAAAAATACAGGGATTAAGCTTGAGATTGATACAAAGAAAAAAGATATATCAGATGTTTTAAAAATAATTAATCCAGACAATATTATTGATATAAATATTTCAAATATTCCACTTGAGGAAATAATATCAGAAATATATAAAGGATAGAAAGGAGGAATAAATGAGAAAATATTTATACATTTTTAAAATGGAAATAATGGCAAATTTTCAATATGCATTTAATATTCTTACACATTTTATTGCAACATTTATCCTTCTATATATCTTTATGAATTTGTGGGGATATATTTATAGTGACCCAAACGAAGTAATAAATGGTTTTAGTATGAACCAAATGATTTGGTATGTAATTGTTACAGAGGTTTTATGGGGAATTATTGGAGGAAGGAAATTTTGTAAAACCATTATTGAAGATGTTAAGGGAGGAAATATAGCGTATAACATAAATAAACCATATAATTATGTTCTATACAAACTTGCAAGTCATTTAGGACTTGGAACTATAAGAGGTGTAATTTATATTATACTTGGTGCTATAGTAGGATATGCTTTTTTACGTGAATTTCCTACTTTAGGATTAATAAAAATATTATTGGTGCTTTTAACTATTTTCTTAAGCACAGCTATAAATACATTAGTAGTCATATCTATTGGACTAATTTCATTTTATATAGAAGACTCAAATCCACTATACTGGCTATATAGCAAGACTATTTTAATATTTGGAGTTTTATTTCCAATAGAATTTTTTCCATTATTCATTCAAAAGATATTGAGGTTTAGTCCAATTTTTGTTACTGGATATGGACCTGCTAAACTTTTTGTGGATTTTTCGTATAGGAGATTCTTTACTGTATTAATAGCACAGCTTATATATATTTTAGTAGCATATTTTGTGTGTCATATAATTTATAAGAAAGGGGTGAGAAAACTTAATGTCAATGGAGGATAATAGTACATCATTTTTTACTAGTGTAAAAAATCAAATAAAAACGTTTAATTTAACTATAAAATACGCAACAATGAAAGAATTATTAAACAAAGCTACTTTTATTAGTAATATTTTATTTATGATACTTAATAATTCAACTTTTATTATTCAATGGTTAGTAATATTTTCAATTAGAGATAGTATTGGCAATTATGGTTTTAAAGATATTATTTTACTTTGGGGAATAGCTGCGGAGACTTATGGTATTTCTCATTTCTTCTTTAAAAAATCATTTACTCTGTCAGATACTATAAATAATGGAAAGCTAGATTCGTATTTGGTATTACCTAAGAATGTTTTAATATCTGTAATTTCATCAGATATTGAGGTGTCAGCTATAGGAGATATGATATATGGCTATATAATGCTTTGTGTGTATGGACTATCTTTTAGTAGATTTGTAAAGTTTTCTTTATTAGCTATTTGCGGCGGATTAATATTTACAAGTTATACGACGATTCTTTCTAGTTTGAGTTTCTGGTTTAGTCGTTCAGATTATTTAGCAGATACATTATCAAATTCTCAAAATAGCTTTGCAACATATCCAGAAAGTATTTTTAAGAATTCAGCTAAGTTTATCCTATATACAGTGGTTCCAGTCGGATTTGTTAACTATATTCCAATTAGAATTATTAAATTGTTTGAGTGGAAATTAGTAGTAATTGATATTTTAGCGACAGTATTCTTTATAAGTTTAGCATTTTTAATTTTCAATAAAGGTTTAAAAAGATATTCTTCGACAAACCTTATGATTTCAAAAATATAAATAATACTTGAAATAGGTGTACTTCAAGGAGTACACCTATTTTTTGGCACATTAAATAAAATGTTAAGTAGCCAAAAAGCCATACATTCCAATAAAAAAGAGATAAAAGACTTGAAATTAAGGAATAATTGTAATATAATGCCGCCAAAGTAACGTAGTGTTTTTTGGAGGTAGTTATGCAAGAAAAAGATATGCATAACCTCAAAAAAGCTGATTTGTTAGCAATTATCGAAGAACAGCAAAAAGAAATAGATGAGCTTAAAGACCGCTTAGATAAGATAAAAGAAGCTCATGAAAAAATAATCGAATATATAAATACTATTAACACAGCTGACGAATCAGATGATGAGGAAGATGTGCAAGACATAACTAAAGAAGAGAACATTGAAGATACAAATAAAGAAGACAAATCAAATTGTAATGAAGAACCTAAAGTAATTATAATTGATTCCGAAATAAATGATACAAAAGAAGAAGGCCAAATTGTTGAAATAGAGAAAAGCAGTATGATGCTTATACCTATCCAAACAGATTTGGCTATTATTTCGCCCATTTACATAAAAAGAAAAAAGTACTTCATGTATTTGGTATATGCTATTGCATTTTTGGTGATTATCTTTTCGTTATCTAGTAGATATAAAGTATATAGCCAAGACAATGCAACAGTTGAGCTTACTGAAAATCTTAAGAGTTGCGTGATAGAGGAACCAAAAAATTCAAATGGAGAATGTCATGAAAGTATTGATTTTACTAAACTTTGTGAGATTAATGATGATACATGTGGATGGCTAAAAGTTAATGGAATAGATATTGATATGCCAGTAGTTCAGACAGATAATAATGATTATTACTTAAAATATAGCTTTGACAAAACGTACAATTTATCTGGATGGGCTTTTGTAGACTATAGGGATAAACTAGATGGAAGTGACAAGAATATTGTTATATATGGGCATAATAGACGAGATAATATTATGTTTAGTCCATTAATAAATATATTAAACAAAGAATGGTATGACAATGAAGAAAATAAATACATTTTTTATACTCCAAAAGATGGACCTAAAAAAATGTATGAAATTTTCTCAATATATCAGACAGAAGTTGAAGAGTACTATATGCAAACAAACTTTAAAAATAATGAAGAATATCATAGTTTTTTAGAAACTATAAAAAATAGAAGTATAAAAAATTATGACGTCGATATAGGTACAAATGATCAAATAATTACTTTATCAACATGCGGAAATAACAGTAAATATAGGGTTATTTTGCATGCTAGAGAAATTAAAAATTAAATTTAAATTGGGGGGATTAGTAAATGAAGCGAAGGACTAAAAAACTAGTTGCAGCGCTAATGCTTATTTTAATACTATTGAATAATTCATTAAATGTATATGCAAGCATTGATAGCATTGAAATCAGCGAAGATGTGTCAACTAGCATTCAGGAAGATGTTTCGAACGAAACAGCTGCTCCTGTCCAAGAGCCTAGTGTTCCTACAGAGGAACCACCTGCTCAGGAACCTCAGACTGTTGAAGAGGCGCCTGTCGGCGGAGAGCAAGCTACAATTCAGACTGAAGAAGTTGAACCAACAAGCGAAGTTGTAGCTCCTGAAACAAACACAAATGAAAACGATAGTGAAGTCGTTACACCAGAACCAGAAGCTGTTCAAGATGATAATACTCAAGAAGCAGCTGAACCTGTTGTAAACGATGAAACTGTTGATGTAAATCAAAATGAGCTTGCAGTAGAGGATGACATTAAAGTGGTTGAACCAGAAGAAGATTTAGCAACATTAATGCCAGCTCAAGATTTTAAAGAAACTGTGGGAAACATTCATGTAAGTGTTCATGCTGATAAAGAAACATTTTACAAAGGGACTTATATGAAAGTTGAACCAGTAGAAACATCAAACATTATAGATTCATTAGAAGAAACTATTAGTGAATCAGTGGCTTCAGTTGTAGCTGTAAATATTACATTTTACAATGAAAACAACGAAGAGGTTGAGCCACAAAAAGAAGTTAGTGTTTCTATTACATCTGATGTAATTAATGAGATGAAAGACTCTGTTATTGTTCACGTTGATGATAATGGAGAAACGGCTTTAGTTAATAAAGCGTCTGAAGCAAATAATAATGTTTCATTTGATACTAAAGAGTTCTCAATTTATGCAGTAGTTGGAACTGAAACAATTTCAACATTGTATAATGCATCAAATGGAAATACATATGAAGTTACAGTAACATATGGTCCAGAGGCAAAAATTCCATATGGTTCTAAATTACAAGTAACTGAATTTGCAGATAATTCTAATGAATATGCTAATGCTAGAAAGGCTGTTTTAGCTGATAAAAAAGCAAGAGGAGAAGAGATTGATTATTCTTCTCTAGGTTTGTCTGCATTAGACATTTCTATCCTAGATAAGGACGGAATTGAAATTGAGCCCGAAGCACCGGTTAAGGTAGACTTAAAAATAAAAGCACTACCAGGAGTAAATGATTTAAGTGAAGTTTCAGATTCTATCGGAATACAACATCATGTTGAAACAGAAAATGGAATTATTGTTGATAGAGTAAACTACAATAATAGCACAAATCCTGATTCAGTAACGTCTATTTTTGACGTTAAGACTAATGAAAGTGTTATAAGCACTGGAATGGTAGTAGACCCTAACAGCATACACGAAGAGGATTTCAATAACGAAAATCAAATTGACACATCGTTTGAGGTTGGTGAGTTTTCAACATTCACAATCACATGGAATAGAACTAATACTGCAAAAGTACATTATGTTGATGAGAGTGGAAATGAATTAACTGTTGTAAATGGAAGGGAAAATGATTCAAATACATCACCAGCGTTTTTAATATATGACATAGAAGGTTACGAGTATGTTAAGACAACTATAGAATCTGTTGGTGGTACGCAAATAGCACCTCTTTTAAGACTGAATTCAAATAAATGGCAATATACAACCAACATGTCAAATAATAGTGTAACCTGGCAAGATTTGTCAAATAATGATGACATTTATGTAGTATACAAAACGGCTACTCAACCAGTAAATGGTGGAACACCAATTCCGAAAGAGACAGGTAAGGAACCAAACAATCCTTCTATACATAAGGTATCTGTAGATAATCGCGATGCAACAAGGACATTATCATTAAACATTATTGGTGATACAGAACCACTAGAAGTAGATAAATTAGCAGATGTTATTGTTGTCTTGGACGTTTCTAGTAGTATGAATAATTATTCAAGACTAACTAATGCTAAAAATGCTATTTATTCTTTGGCAGATAAATTAATTGGAGATAATACTAAGTTTAAGAACAGATTAGGCGATAAATTAATACGTATGTCTCTTATAACATTTTCATCTGGAGCTCAGTCTGTTCAAGGATTTACAAGTGATTATACGACATATCACAATACTGTAGCAGGACTATCTACATCTACAGGAACAAACTGGGAAGCGGCACTTAGATTAGCAAATCAAACAGCTGTAGAAAGTGATAGGGCAACGTTTGTTATTTTTGTTACAGATGGAAATCCTTCTTACCGTACAACTAGAGGAAATCTATTCCAATATAGTGATTATCCTAATTATAATTATACTGGAGACAAGCTTTATCCAAGTACGGTTAGTGATGGTGAACTTGATATTAGACCGAACGATACATATTCTATGTATAGAACAAGAAATATTTTTGGAAGTTTAGCCGAAAAAGATGAGCGTAATTTTAATACTACATTAGGTGTAGTTCAATCTATAGTAGACCATAATAAGTATTTTTATTCAATTGGTATTGGTACAGAAAGTGGTATAAGTAGATTAAAAACGTTAACTAAAGTAGCATACAGAGATGATGCTAAAGGTGAAGCGAGAACTGTAATTGCAGATAATGCAGCAGGTCTAGAAAGTGCTTTTCAAATGGTAGTTGATTCTATCAGTGCGCTAAAAGGTTGGGGAAACATTGATATGGTTGATGGTATTACAGATTTAAGTAATACTGTCATGGAAACAAAGGCATTATGGGGCGTTGATAACGATTTTGTTTATTATAAAATAGCAGTTCCAGAAAATTGGGCTTCTATGACAGATGAACAAAAATCAGCTTATATTGAAAGCAACCAGATTTCAAGTAATGTATGGAATCCTTCATCTGAAAACTGTAATCCTGCAAGTTATGAATCAGGTGCTGTGACATGGCATATGGGAACGCAGTTTATTCCGCAAAAAGGATACATTTATTCAGTATCATTTAGAGTATGGCCATCACAAGAGGCATATGATACTTTAGCAAGATGTCAAAACGACCCAAGTGAATATGATAATTTATCACAAGAAGTTAAAAATCAAATTATTAGAACAGGAACAGCACCAAATTATTCATATACTTTAAAAACAAATACTGAAAATGCACATACAACATATAAATCAGCAGTAAAATCTGGTGATAATATTCAAATAAAAGGTGATGAGCAAACTCTAACATTTAATAAGGTGCCAAATCTTAACTTAGCTTCAGAAACAATACGTATAAAGAAAGAGTGGCATAATGAATTAGATGATCGTGAAGGAAGAGGAAGCTATTTGTTTGATGTTACAGGAGATGGAACAAAATTCTGTGATGTAACTTTATCTGAAAATACAACTCCTCCTTGGGAAAAGAATGATATTCACATTTCAGCTGGACTTATGACAGTTGTTAATGGAGTTACAACGGTGTATGAAAAAGGACACGACTATACAGTTGTAGAACCAAGTAACCTAGCATATTACTGGGATTTTACAGCAGATATATATCATCCTATGGTAATCAATAATCAAACAAAAATGCTTATCCGCGTGAATACTGCAAATGAAGCACAATATACAATTGATTATGGAACCAATGGGGAACATGATTATCATTACTATAAAGAAGCAGAAAGCAACGCATTATTAACAGCAAAAAATTATAGACGTAGTTTTCTTGATTTATCAAAAACTATACTGGATGAAAGTGGAGCAGCGTTTAGTGATGATACTTTCCAAAAGTTTAAAGATGAAGAATTTACATTTGAGGTAACAATTACTGATAGTACAGGAGGCGATGTTTGGTTTTCTGTATTTGATGAGAATGATAATTTAATTAAGGACAACTATGCAATAGTAAATGGAACAGCTACTCCAGAAATAAAAAATAATGCTCATACTGGTTATTTTTCAGCACATAGTGGAACAAAATTAACATTAACACTTAAGCCAAAATGGAATTGCCGTTTTATAAACTTACCTATAGATAGTCACTATGTTATTACAGAAAAATTAGATTCTACAGGAATTTGGAAACTAAATTCGATTGTTCCAACAGTTCAAAATAGTGAAGGTGATGTGGGAACTCAAGCAACCGTCACTGGAATGAATGCCGAAGGAAATATAGATAAGCCAAACAATGAATATGCTGTGGAATATAAGAATCAAATAAAAGCAGGACTTACAACCGAAGCAACTGTAAAGAAGGTTTGGAATGACGGAAATAACATAGATAGATTAAGACCAGGAAATTTAACAGTTTCTTTGAGTAATGGAGAGCAAGTTACTTTAAGCGACTCAAATAGATGGGAAGCTACTATAAGCAACTTACCAATGTTTTCAAATGGTGAACTAGTTACATATACATGGTCTGAAAGTGTTTTGCCGGAAGGTTATACATTAACAGACACATCAGTAAATGGAACAATTACTACATTGACCAATACACACGTTCCAGTTGCATCTATTAAAGTGACAAAGAATACTACAGTTAATGGTCAAAATTCTACTTCATCTATAACAAATGGTACATATAATTTTGTTGTTAAGAATAGTGATGAAGAAACAATAGCAAATATATCTATGACATTTGAAAATGGCGTTGCAGTATCAGCAGTAGTAGATGGAAATCAAGTGACACCAGTTAATAACACTGTTGAAATAACAAATTTAGATGCAGGAACATATACTGTATCTGAAAGTACACCAAATAATGGTACAACGTTAAGCTCAAACAATGATGTATCAGTAACAGCTGAGTCTGGAAAAACAGGAGATAACGTTGCTAGTACAGGTATTGCTACATTTACAAATAATATAAATATAGGAAATATTAATGTATCAAAGGTTGTTACAGGAACAACAGCTAACGATAAAGACTTTACAATAACAATAACATTAACACCACCAAGAAATGTAAATCTTGATTCTAGTTATCCAGCTAAACTTGGTGAAACCGATACTACGGTTACAGTATCAAACAACACAATTACATTTACTTTAAAAGCTAATGAAACTATAAAAATATTAAATCTTCCAGAAGGAACAACATATGTTGCTAGAGAAAGCAATGTTCCAACAGGATATGCTCAAGGTCAGCATACTGGAGTAAGCGGAAGTATTTCAAAAGACACTGAAGCTAATGTGGTTATAAATAACACATATTCTGCAACAGGTAATGCTTCGTTAGCTGCTAGAAAAGTATTAACAGGAAAAGCATTAGAGAATGGACAATTTACATTTGTTTTAAAAGAAGAAAATAATGAACTTCAAAGAAAGACAAATGATGCTAATGGAAATATTTCATTTGATACTATTAGTTATACTCAGGCAGATTTATCAAGAAGTCCAATTAAATATAAGATATTAGAAGTGATACCAGATAATACTTCTGGATATACATTTGATCAAAAAGAAGTAGAAGTAACAGTGACACTAGTTGATGATGGGGAAGGACATATTACTGCTACACCAGTATATTCACAAGAAGCTGTATTTAATAATGCATATAATTCATCGGGAAATATAGTTTTAGAAGTTACAAAATCATTAGAAGGTAGAACTTTAGAAGATAATCAATTTACTTTTGAATTAAAAGATGCTTCAGGAAATGTTTTACAAACAAAGAAAAATACAGCTAATGGAAAAGTGACATTTGACAGTATTTCATATACACAAGCTGATGTAAGTAAGAGTCCAATCACATATACTATTTCAGAAGTAAATGATGGTAAAGCAGGATATAAATATGATACTGTTGCAGCAACAGTAACTGTAACATTATCAGATGATGGCGAAGGACACATTACAGCTAAACCAACATATTCAAAAAATACATTTAAAAATGAATATAAAGCAACAGGAAGCATTACATTTGAAGGAACAAAGACATTAACAGGTAGAGTGTTGACAGCAAATGATGTGTTTACATTCGAAATCTTAGAAGGAAATAAATCTATTGGAACTGCAACAAATGATCAAACTGGAAAGATAACATATCCAACGATTAATTATACTGAAACAGACGTAAGAGAACATACATATACAATAAAAGAAACATCACAAAATACAAGTTCAGTGACAGTTGATACCAATACTTATACAGTAAAAGTAAATGTGAAGGACAATGGTGACGGAACACTTGAAGTGACTTCAGATGATCCAATAAAAGCATTAAACTTTGTAAATACTTATAGCGCTTCAGGAAACGTGGCTTTGGAAGCAGATAAGACACTTACAGGTAGAACTTTAGAGGAAAACCAATTTACATTTGAATTAAAAGATGCTACAGGAAATGTTTTACAAACAAAGAAAAATACAGCCAATGGAAAAGTGACATTCGATACAATTAGTTATACAGAAGCTAATATGAAAGATAGTCCAATTACATATACTATTTCAGAAGTAAATGATGGTAAAGCAGGATATAAATATGATACTGTCGCAGCAACAGTGACTGTTACATTATCAGATGATGGTGAAGGACATATTACTGCTAAGCCAACATACTCAAAAAATATATTTAAAAATGAATATAAAGCAACAGGAAGCATTACATTTGAAGGAACAAAGACATTAACAGGTAGAGCATTAACTGCAAATGATGTATTCACATTCGAAATCTTAGAAGGGAATAAATCTATTGGAACTGCAACAAATGATCAATCTGGTAAGATTAGTTATCCAACGATTAATTATACCGAAAAAGATGTAGGAGAACATACATATACAATTAAAGAAACATCACAAAATACAAGTTCAGTGACAGTTGATACAAAAACATACACAGTAAAAGTAACTGTTACAGATAAAGGTAATGGAACGCTTGAAGCAACTTCTACTGATCCTATAAAAGCATTAAACTTTGTAAATACTTATAGCGCTTCAGGAAACGTAGTTTTGGAAGCTGATAAGGCACTTACAGGTAGAGCTTTAGAAGATAATCAATTTACATTTGAATTGAAAGATGCAGAAGGAAAAGTTTTACAAACAAAGAAAAATACAGCTAATGGAAAAGTAATATTCGATACAATTAGATATACAGAAGCTAATATGAAAGATAGTCCAATTACATATACTATTTCAGAAGTAAATGATAAAAAAGACGGTTATACATATGATACTGAAGTAGCTACTATAACTGTAACATTATCAGATGATGGTGAAGGACACATTACTGCTACACCAAATTATTCAAAGACAACTTTTGAAAATGCATATGAAGCAAAAGGTGATATAACATTTGAAGGAACTAAAACATTAACTGGTAGAGAGATGACAGAAGATGATGTGTTTACATTTGAAATTGTTGAAAATGGAACTGTTATAGCAACTGCTGAAAATGATGCAAGTGGTAAAATTGAATACCCAACAATAGAATATGTATTAAACAAAGACAAATCTGACTTGGGAGATCATGAATATACTGTTAGAGAATCATCTACAGATGGAAATGGTATTACAGTAGCAACAAATACATATACTGTAACCGTCAAAGTAGAAGATAATGGTGATGGAACATTAAAGGTAACTCCAAGTGATAATTATACAGCTTTAGACTTTGTTAATGATTATGAGGCAAAAGGAGAAATAACTTTTGTTGGAACAAAGACTATAGATGGAAGAGAAATGACAGAAAATGACATTTATACCTTTGAGATAAAAGAAGGTGACGATGTCATAACTACAGTAGTAAATGATGCTGAAGGAAACATTGCATATCCAACAATAGAATATATATTAAACAAAGATGAAAGTAGTTTAGGAGAGCACACATATACAATTACAGAAACTTCAAATGGTGGATATGGTATTATTAAAGACACAACAGTTTACACAGTAACAGTTAATGTAGAAGATGATGGTCAAGGTAAATTAGTTGTAACTCCAAGTGACAATTATCAAGAACTTAACTTTGTAAACAAATATAGGGTTATTGATATTACTGTAAATAAAACTTGGGATGACTTAGATAACAAATTTGGATTTAGACCAGATTCGATTACAGTTAGACTTAAAGCCAATGGAAAAGAAGTTAAGACAGCGAGAATAATTGGAATTGGAAACGATTGGAAATATACATTTAGCAATCTTGAAGAATATAGTAATGGAGAAAAAATTAAATATACTATTACTGAAGATGCAGTACCATACTATACAACAACTATAGTAGATAATGGAAACAATACATTTAAGATTACTAATAAGATTATTCCAATGGGAGGTTCTGAAAACGAACCACCAACACAAGGTGGAACTGTAATACTTCAAAGTGCAAATCCAGCAACAAGGTCAAAAGATTATACATTAATCTATGATACGATGATTGCTACAGCAATAATTGCAATTGCTATTGTAACTAAAAATGAAAGAGATAGAGATAAGAGAATAAGAATACTAAATTCAACAAGAATTAAGTTTAAATAAAATTCGATTATTCTAATCTCACAAAAATAGGCAAGAAATAACTTGCCTATTTTTTTTGAAAAAAACTTGATTATTATTAACAATGTGTTATACTAGAGGTTGGTTAAGAAGAATATATAGATAGGGAGAAGATTTTATGAAGGGAAATTTTAGAAAAACAAAGATAGTGGGAACAATAGGACCAGCTAGTGAAAACATTTTAAATGAATTATTTGATGCGGGTCTTAACGTATGTAGAATTAACTATTCTCACGGAAGTTATGAAGAACAAGAGTTCAAGACAAATGAGATTATTAGAATTAGAAATGAGAGAGATTTACCAATTCCAATGATTCTTGATATGAAGGGACCAGAAATAAGAACTGGTATGCTATATACAGGAAAGAGCGAGAAAATCAAGTTAAACGATGGACAAAGATTTGTACTTGCTAATGAAGACATTATTGGAAATGAAGAAAGAGTTTCTGTTACATATAAGGGACTATATAATGATGTTGGACCAGGTACAAAGATTCTTATAGATGATGGAGCAATCGAACTTAGAGTTGAAGAAGTAGTTGATAAAGATATTGTTACTACAGTTGTTCACGGAAATATGTTAGGAAGTAGAAAAACAATGAACCTACCAGGTACAATTATTCGTCTTCCAGCTCTAGAAGAAAAAGATTATGCTGATCTTAAGACAGCATGTGAGCATGAATATGATTATGTTGCAATTTCTTTTGCAAGAAACTTAGATGATATTGCTCAAGTTAGAAAAGTATTGGATGATAATGGCGGAAAAGATATCAAAATTATCACAAAGGTTGAAAATGTTGAAGGATTATCAAATATGGAAGAAATCACTAAAGCAGCTGATGCTCAAATGATTGCTCGTGGAGATATGGCTACTGAGACTGACTTCACAGAACCACCTGTTGTACAGAAAAAGTTTATTAAACTATGCAATAGTGCAAGCAAACCAGCTATTACAGCTACTCAAATGCTTGAGTCAATGATGAATAATCCATTACCAACAAGAGCCGAAGCATCTGATGTTGCTAACGCAATTTATGATAGAACAAGTGCAATTATGCTTTCAGGAGAATGTGCACTCGGAAAATATCCAATAGAATGTGTTAAAGCAATGGATAAAATTGCAAATAGAGTTGAACATGAGATTAAATATTGGAAGAGATTTGACGATAATCCAAATGTTGAATTAGAGACAATTAGTGATAATTTAATATACTCTGCAGCTGTATTTGCTAAAAATGCTGGAGCAGACGCTATTATATGCTATACTAATACAGGAGACTCTGCTAGAAAACTTGCAGGACTAGGAGTTGCATGCCCTGTAATAGCAGTGACAGACAATAGAAGAACATTTAGACAACTTGGCTTAGCATGGAATGTTCAACCATTATATGTTGAACATAAAGATTCTATCGATGAGATTGTAGAAGCTGGTATTCAAAAGCTTAGAGAAAGAGGAATACTTGAAGAAGGCGATAAAATAGTAATCGCTGGAGGACGTAACTTTGTCGAAGGTGTTAAATCAAGTAAAATGATAGGCGGATATGTTGAAATATAGTCAATATATTAAATACAAAGCCTCTTAAGTTTTATACTTAAGAGGCTTTTTGATGCTTGGCATATAGTCAATACTCTTGCAATTGCATCGTAATTGTTATAAAATAAAACAAATTTTTAAAGATGGAGAATATATGAAAACTAACGTTTTTGAGTTTAATGATACGCCTCAAATTAATTATATTGAAAAAGTAAATAATATTATAAAAGATAAAAACCTAACATATTCAATTTTGACAATGGGGTGTCAGCTTAATGAAAATGATTCTGAAAAGATTGAAGGCATGCTAAGAGATATGGGGTATACTTATATCGATGATTATCAAAAAGCCGATATTGTTATTTATAATACATGTTGTGTTAGAGAAAATGCCGAAGAAAGATTGTTTGGAAAAATTGGTGAAATAAAGAAAATAAAAGAAGAAAGAGACGTCATTCTTGCAATAGGTGGTTGTATGATGCAAGAAAAGGTTATGCTTGATAAGATTAAACAAAGCTATTCTTTTGTAGACATTATTTTTGGAACGCATACTATGCAAAATTTACCAGAGTACATATATAAATATTATACTGATAAAAAGAAAATACGTGATGTTATTGATATTGACGGGGATATTTATGAAGGACTTCCGGTTAAACGTATGGATAAATTTAAGGCTTCCGTTACTATTATGTATGGATGTAATAATTTTTGTACATACTGTATTGTTCCGTATGTTAGAGGAAGAGAAAGAAGTAGAGCTCCAGAGAGAATACTATCTGAAGTAAAGCTATTGGCAGAAGAGGGCTATAAAGAAATAACATTATTAGGACAAAATGTTAATTCATATAAGGGCAATGATTCAATAAAAAACTTCGCAGACTTGTTAAATGAAGTATGTAAAATAGATGGAATAGAGCGTGTTAGATTTATATCACCACATCCAAAAGATTTTACAGATGATGTAATTGATGCTATTGCAAATAACGAAAAGGTTTGTAAAATTGTTCATTTGCCAATGCAGTCGGGAAGCACTAAAGTATTAAAAGCAATGAATAGAAAGTATAGCAAAGAGCAGTATTTAGAGCTAGCACACAAAATGTTGGAAAGAATACCAGGATTAGTATTATCTACCGATATTATTGTAGGATTTCCTGGGGAGACAGAAGAAGACTTTGAAGATACCTTGGATGTTGTTAAAGATATTAATTTTGAACAAATATATATGTTTATATATTCAATTAGACAGGGAACAATTGCTGAGAACATGGAGCAAGTTCCCGAAGAAATAAAGCATAAGAGATTTGATAGATTAAAAGAATTGTATGACTCTAAGGTGGATGAGAATAATGAGAAGTATGTTGGTACTATTCAAAAGGTTCTAATTGAAGGAAAGAGTAAAAACAATCAGAACATGTATGAAGGAAGAACTGATACAAATAAGGTTGTAATTTTTGAGCCAAATGAGTCTAATAAAATTGGGGATATTGTTTCAATAGAAATAATTGAGGCTCATAAGTGGTATTTGCTTGGAAAAATTATAATGAATTAGGATAAAGAAAAGGGGTAAAAAATGGCAGAAGAGTATTCGCCAATGATGCAAAATTATTTGGCAACAAAAGAACAGTATAAAGACTGTATATTATTCTATAGGTTGGGGGATTTTTATGAAATGTTCTTTGACGATGCAATTGTCGCGTCTAGAGAACTTGAAATAACTCTTACTGGTAAAGCGTGTGGAATGGAAGAAAAGGCGCCTATGTGTGGAGTTCCATTTCATGCTGTGGATATATATTTATCGAGGCTAATAAATAAAGGATATAAAGTTGCAATTTGCGAACAATTAGAAGATCCAAAAAAGGCAAAAGGGATAGTCAAAAGAGACGTTATAAGAGTTGTATCACCGGGTACAGTTATTGAAAACAATATGCTAGAAGAAAAGAAAAATAATTACATTATGAGTATTTCAAAAGTGGGGATTTACTATGGAATTGCCATTTGTGATATCAGCACTGGCGATTTTTATGCAACTCAGATTAAGCTTAAAGATAATAATTTTGAAAAACTTCTAGATGAGTATGCTAGATTTTTACCAGCAGAGCTTGTTGTTAATAATGCAATGGGTGACTCCGAAAAAGAACTAAATATCCTAAAGGATAGAAATAATACTTTTATTACTATTAGGGATTCTATGACATTTTCAGATGACTCACAAATGATTCTAGATAATTATTCGCTTGTAGATGGCTTTGAAAAAGAGAAAGAAGAATTTAACGATGAATCTCTTACGATTCAGGCAATAAATGGATTATTGAATTACTTCACAGAAACTCAAAAGGTTAAGCTTGAACATATAAATAAAATTAAGATATATGAAGTCCAGATGTATATGAATTTAGACATCAACGCTAGAAGAAGTCTAGAACTTACTGAAAGAATGCGTGATAAGTCAAAAAAAGGAACTTTAATTTGGGTATTAGATAAAACATCTACATCTATGGGAGGCAGATTGCTCAGAAGATGGATAAATGATCCGTTACTTGATGTAAACAGAATAAACGAACGTCTAGATTCTGTAGAAGAGCTTAAGGATAACATAGTTTTAAGAGGTGATATTACCGAACTACTAAAAAAAGTGTATGATATTGAGCGTTTAGCAGGAAAAATTTCATATGGAAATGCAAATGCTAGGGATATGATTTCATTAAAAAATTCAATAGAAAATCTACCAGAGCTAAAACATGTACTAGAAAATACATCTTCAAAGCTTTTGAAAGAACTATATGAAAAACTGGATGTATTAAGTGATATATATGAGCTTATAGATAAATCGATTGTTGAAGAACCTCCAATTAGTGTAAAAGAAGGCGGAATTATAAAAAAAGGATATAATACTGAAATAGATGAATATAGAGCGGCTTCAACTGATGGAAAAAAATGGATAATTGAGCTAGAAGCAAAGGAAAAAGAAGCAACAGGAATAAAAAATCTTAAAATTGGTTATACTAAAGTATTTGGCTACTATTTTGAAGTAACTAAATCATTTTTGAATATGGTTCCAGATAGATTTATTAGAAAACAAACTCTTACTGGAGCGGAAAGATATATTACAGAAGATTTAAAGAAGATTGAAGATAAAATTCTAGGAGCAGAAGAAAGAATTACCTCATTAGAGTATGAAGAATTCATAAATATTAGAAATATTATTGCCTCTAATATAGAAAGAATGCAAAGATCTGCAAATGCAATAGCTAATATAGACGTCCTAGCTACGTTTGCAACTGTTTCTGAAAATAATAACTATATAAGGCCAGATGTTAATGATGGAGACGTTATTGATATTAAAGATGGACGTCATCCTGTTATTGAAAAAATGTTGGATAATGGTGAATTTGTAGAAAATGATACATATCTTGACTGCAATGAGACTAGAGTCGCAATTATAACGGGCCCAAATATGGCAGGTAAATCCACATATATGAGACAAGTGGCAATAATAGTACTTATGGCGCAAATTGGTTGTTTTGTTCCTGCAAGCTCTGCACAAATTGGAATAGTTGACAAGATATTTACAAGAGTTGGCGCATCAGACGACTTAAGTAGTGGTCAAAGTACTTTTATGGTTGAAATGAATGAAGTTTCAAATATCTTAAAAAATGCAACGCCAAAAAGTTTAGTTATTTTGGATGAAATAGGAAGAGGAACTTCCACATATGATGGACTTTCAATTGCCTGGGCAGTTGCTGAGTACATCGCTGATAAAAATAAACTAGGATGTAAAACACTTTTTGCAACTCATTACCATGAATTACTTGAACTTGAGGAAAAAAGCGAAGGAATTAAGAATTTCCAAGTTGAAGTAAAAGAAAAAGGCGAGGATATAATATTTTTAAGAAAAATAATTGCAGGTGGCACAGACGAAAGCTACGGAATTCACGTTGCAAAACTTGCAGGAATTCCAAGAAATGTTGTTGCAAGAGCAAATAAAATTTTATCATCATTAGAAAAAGGCGGCGTAAAAATTAAAGAGGATAAAGAAGCTAAAAAACAGGTAGAAGGCCAATTTGACTTATTTAACATGGGACTTCAAAATATTGCTCATGAGTTAGATAAGGTTAATTTAAACGAATTAACACCTATTGATGCTCTAAATACACTTGCAAAGTTAAAAGAAATGCTTTAAAATTTGATTATTGTAGTCAACTCGAACCAAGTATAATTTGGCTTGAGTTGACTTTTTATGTAAAATAGGGTATAATAAATACGTATGTTATACACTTCAAACACCATAATTTCCAATCTGATGTACTAACAATTTTTTTTTTCAAAATGAGAGGAGATTAAATGAAATACGAGAGACTTATTAACGGTAGTAGCATTGTCGATGCAATTAGAGGACTTGCAAGAGAAGGGTTCCTTAAGGACTTTAACGAGTTTTTTACCTGGGACAAGAAGACCCAGGAAAAGATCCTGAAGAGTACAATCGCTCATTTTCTCTATGAGAGAATGCGGTTTGCAACTGTGAAATCAATCAAGAAGAGTGAATTCACGAGGGTTGCTACAATTGGCTCGACAGAGATCGAAAAGCTTGTAAAGAAGAGCGTCATCGAAAAAGGTTTCCCGACTAGCAAGGAAGTCCCGGAAACGTTTTCATATGATTACAGGGTGGACATTAAAGTGAAGATCATTTCGGCTGATCCTGCAACTGGTCTCTTTGAAATGACCTACACTATTGACGCAGCATATATGTGTAACGACAGTCTTTTTAAGAAGGACTGCGTAAAAAATGTAACGCTGCCCGAGGATGTCCAGGAGGAGTATGACAAACTTGAGGATAAGGTTGAAGATATTCTTTTAAATCTCGAGTTTGCTAATTTCTCATCTTTTGCCAGCAAGAAACCGGTAATAGCCGCGTTTTACGCAGCTTTGACTGACTATGATGTCCCCAGTGATCAGGGGGTTGCTGCAAACAGTCTTGGAAATATTCATTATAATGCAATGAAGATTGTTCCTGGCTATGCAGATGCTTCTCCTATCATGAGGACAGATATCATGAGGGCTGTTGTAGACAAGGTCGCTGTTGTAAAGGGAAGAAACTTTGAGCATATCGATATATATACATATGCCAAGTACTTCTTCTATGAGCTTAATCGGAGAAAGTTGCTGGGCGAACTCATTATTCGTCCATATTACTGTCCGGAAGTTACTAAGCATGTGAAACTGGAGAGTGTTTTATATGTGACAAGGGTCTGGCCTGCAGGTATCAAAGAAGAGAGACCGGTGCATCTGAAGTATACCCACACAACTGTAGGTGGTTATAAGATGACGCATTCGTTTGACGCGTTCGATATTTGGACGTTGTTTGCTGGTGGTCTTTACAAAGGTGAAGAGGAATGAGTGGTGTTTGGGAAAAGAGTTGGCGTATTGCTAGCTCTTTTCTTTTTTTATATTATGTGTTGACATAATATTCTAAAATATGGTATATTATATTTGTATAGTTGGATATTTAGATGGCAATATGATACGTACTATTAAACTATTAATTTGTATACGAAATCATAACTTGAATAGGAGAATTGAGATGTGTATTCCTAGTGACCCAAAGTCTGATTATATAAATATGATTAACTCTTCTGCAGAGTTTAAAACTTGGTTAAGAAGCAGGTTTCAAACGGTGGATGACCTATACTCTAAACTTACTGAAGTAGAATTAAAAAAATACCAAGAATTACATAAGGATGCGAGTAGATATACACAAGCAGAAGAGCTTATTAGTGATGTTAATAAAGATGAAAAAATATATGAAATATTGTTGACCATAGGTAAAGAAAGCACTATGAAGCAAAGGTTTAGAGAATCATTAAAGAATGTTCAAGAACATGATAGAAAGGGTTACGCATATGATGAGAACCTTTTGAGAAAGTATTCATATACATATTTCAAAAATTTGGACTTACGTGTTGAAATAAATAGTAAAATGGAAAAAGCAATTCATGGATATAAACCTAATACCTATAAGTTATCCATTGCTGATAAATGTTATAAATCTTTTGAATATATGGAAACTAGTGCTAAAATACTTGCGACAAAGGATACAAGTACAATAAGTGATTTTGATTTTAGTTTTCCTGACGGAACAGTGAAAGATCTTGAGGAAAAACTAAAACATGTGAAGGCATTAGCAATATTAAATGAAAGATATAAGAGAGATATTGCTAGCGCAGATGAAGAAATTGCTAAGGTAGAAAAAAGAACAGGGTATACATTGGAAGACGATGCAGAGATAATATACAGAGAAATAAAATATATTAAAGCCGCTTTGGTGGATATGATGACTCTAGGTGAAAAACTTAGACATTCATTTTCTGCCGACGGAGAGTTTGATTTTGATTTTGATTTGTAGGGTATATGGGGACGCAAGTTAGAAGGAAATTTGAAAAATCCATATATGCCATGAGTGAGTATGATTACAAGCCAAAAAATAATTACACTCTAGGGGACGGATGTTATTCATATTTTTAAATATGGCTATTTATTGCTAATCCGATATGTAGGTCTATATAACAATTCCAATAAAGTGGACGATACAAAATACTTTTTCATATATGTTTGCTAAAAGAGAGCATATGTTAATATGCTCTTTTTTTTCGACTCAATTCATCACACATAAACCACACCCTTAATTAGGAATAATTGAGTAGAAAAAGAGGCACGCAGTTGTATCGATTAATTCTTACTAATCTAATGTTGCGTGCCTCTAGCAAACTATACTATAAAATAACTATCTATTTTATTTGTTTAGAGATTCGCCCCCTTTATATATAATCATAATTTAGATCTACATATCTATACTGAAAAATCACCTTCAATAGCCATATTCAAAAAATATGAATAACATCCGTCCCCTAGAGTGTAATTATTTTTGGGTTTGTAATCATACTCACTCAAGGCATATATGGATTTTTCAAATTTCCATCTAACTTGCGTCCCCGAATTCTTTTAATGGAGAAGAATTATTGAAGTTGTCAAATTTCAAAAAATGAAAGAAAAAGAGAGAAAACGAGAGATATAGTGATTATGAATGAGATATGTATCAAAATATATTAAATAATCGGAAATTATTGAAAATACATAAAAAATGATTTTTTTAGGAAATTGATTTTTTGGGCTTTTCACAATAAAATATAGTCGCATAGAATTTTACATAAAAACTTTATATCAATTTTATGTAAAGGCGAGAATAAAGAGTATTTACATAAATTTCGATATTAAAAAAATAAGAATGGAGGGTATCTTTTATAAGATGCGGAAAGTGATATGGATACGAATAATGAAGAAATAATGGCAAGCTCAAAAGACAAACCTCATCCGACGTGGCTTCTTTCAGAAGCGGAGATGAAGAAGTTGGTTTTTAAAGAGTATCAAAAGGAAATGGAGGAAAGAAAAAAAGAGTATTATTTTAACAATGGTTATGAAATTAATTTTAGTTTAGCTCAAAATGCTGTAAAGCAAGATAGTTTTATTAACCAAGTATTGAACGTATCGTGTTTTTATGACACAAACTATACAGGCAACAAAGATTTTATGCATATACCTGACATAAGAAATGTAGCTGATAATTTTGTTAATCATCCAACGATGATAGCTACTAAAAAAACAAATGATGGATCTGAAGAAATAATTGGAATTGCAACTATGAAGTTCGAGAATAATAATTCTATGAATTCAAATCCAGCTTTTCCAACCAAAAATGAAAATATTCTATTCATTACAGGTGTTCTTACTAAGAATTATGAATTATCACCGGAGGAAGTACGTATTTCAGGTGTTGGAAAAGAGTTGTATAAAGCTGCAATTAGAGGTGCATATAATATCAATAAACAAGTTAAAACAAGAGTTGTATGCGAGATTGATTGTAGGAATGTGAAGAGTGTGAATGCTGTATTAAAGGCAGTAAATGAACTTAATAATCTAGAATTTGGAGTGTCATCTTATATTGTTGGATACTATGAGAAATTTAATAAGAAGAATAAGTTAATGGAAGCTCCAACATTGATTGTAGAGATAGAGTTCGATAGCATACCAAATTATAATATTGGAAATGACAAAGTGGAATTTTCATATATTGATTGTAAAATGTCAAAGTTGAATTTTGAAATATCAAAAAGAATACAGGCAGTTACGAAGGAAAACATCAAATATATTACATCAACAGAGGAAGGATACATAGTTTATCATGATATCGATAGGATAAACTTAGATAATGTAGATTTTAAAGTAGGAAATTCTGCAGATGGAAATTGTAGAGAACCAGTACTTAATCCATTTGTTGAATTAATAAACTAATAAATATCTATAGCGATGTTTGAAAAAGGAGATATATATGAAAGTTGAAAAATATAATATAAAAGTAGGAAGAGATGTAATCAAAGTAAAAAAAGATGGCAAACTTTCTAAAACATCTTTTCCAAGTGTTATTGCAAAAGACAATATGTATATACAAAAGCAAGATAGTAATTATTTAATAAAGGTGGAGTCACCTGTTGAAAAAAGTGTATATGATGTCTTAGAAAAGTATGAGGGATTCTTTAATGTTTTGGCAGAGGCTCTTTATCAATCAGGAGATATTATTTGGCCTAGTGCAACATATAAAAAAGGTATTGAATCAAAAGTATATGTGACATTTTCTTTCGATGAAGAGTTTCTAGAGGAAGAAGGAGTTCCTTTAGGTGAGGCATATTCAAAAATAAATAGTATTTTTAAAGAAAATGTTGACTATATTGAAAAGCTAATAGGGAAGTTTAAGTATAAGGTTAGCAGTAAAAAAATTAATATTACATTAAACTTAGATATGTATAATAGGATTGGAATATCTGATGACACATTAAAAATAATTTGTGCATTGTGCTTTATTTCTCTAGAAGCATTTGATAAAATAGATAAAACAGCTTTGAAGAAAGTAGATAAAAAGTATAATTTAAAAGCTGCAGAAGCCATAGATAAAGCTTTTTCTAGTGGAAAAAAATCAAATGATTCATTAAAAGTAGATGACGAAATTATGGTGCTTGCTGAAAAATACATGAAAGAAAGTCATGATCTACGTTATATTGTCATAAATCATAGTAGATTAGCAGCAGCAAGTAAGTCGTCATTGATAGATGCTCTAGCTCTAGGTATAGATTATAAAATTTTAAATGAATCTAAGAGCATCATAGAATTTTCAAAAGGAAAGCATAAAGAATTTTTAATTGAGGGAACTAAAACTACTAGAGATTATTACATTTATGAAATAATCACTGATGATAAATATGTTGCAAAGAAAATTATGAAGGAAGCAGGACTTAATGTGCCAGAGGCTATAATACTTTATAGAAGTATGGATGAAGCCGATATTGAGGAAAGAATTAAGCCATACCTTAACAAAAAGATAGTAGTTAAACCAAGAAATACAAATTTTGGTACAGGAATAACTGTTTTTAATGAAAAAGCAAGTAAAGAACAAGTTATGACTGCAATTAAATATGCTTTTGAGTTTGATGAAAATATTCTTATTGAGCAATACGTTAAAGGAATGGAATATAGGTTCATTGTGATAAATGGAAAATGTATTAGTATTGTTCATAGAAGAGCAGCTAGTGTTGTAGGAGATGGAAAATCTACTATTAAAGAACTTATGAAAGAAAAAAGTAAAGAACCATGGCATGTTCAAGTTGGATCTCCAATGAAATTCGATCCACCCGTAGAAGAATATTTAAAACTTCAAAACTTAACATATGATAGTGTTATTCCAAAAGGTAAGAGAATATTTGTTAGAAAGAATTCTAATTGTTCATCAGGTGGAGAAGCTGTAGATTATACAAATGTCATGCCAGCCAAGTTTAAAAGAATTGCTGAAAAAGCCGCAAAAGCATTTAATGGTAAGATTTGTGGCGTAGATATTATTATAGATGATATGAAATCAGATGATTATTCAATTATAGAAATCAATGATAACCCTGGTTATTCAATAAGTGAGTGGCCTTATGAAGGTGATGAAGTAAAAATTGGAGTTAGTATTTTTAAAATGCTTGGCTTTTAGGAGGAAAAATTGGAAACTGAAGAAAAAAAGAAAAATCACAAATTAAGAAAAATAATTCTTGTTGTACTAGTGCCATTTGTACTTGTGCTAGCCATTTTTCATTTCGCTTTGGATGATGGCGATAAACTAGTTAATTTTGATAAAAATTATGAGGCACCGAGAGAAACAGCAAATAGTTATTACGAAGAATGGAGATGATGATAATAGATAAAGCAAGAAAGATTATTAGCATAATTTTATTACTATGTGGTATGTCGGCAATTTTTATTTTTTCCACTATGGATGGTGAACGTTCGACTAACACAAGTAAATCTATTATTGAGATTTCTCCAAATGACTTAAACCGCGAAGTTTATGGCGAGAATGAATTAGATCAAAAGATGAGAGAGCAAAATGTCCTTACAGTTAGAATGAATAAGAGAATAAGAAAAATTGCACATTTTTTTGAGTTTTGCGTACTTTCGATAATTCTTGTGTTTACCTTAAATTCATTTAATGTAAATGGGCAAAAGAGTTATATAATCGCTTTGATGTTAGTTTTTTTATATGCATGTACAGACGAACTTCATCAATTCTTTATATCAGGTAGAGATGCAAGATTCTTAGATGTGATCATTGATTCGACTGGTGGAGCGTTTGGACTAGTTATATATGCAGCGGTAAATGAATTATTTGTTGAAATTAAAGAAAAATTATTTACAAAAACAAAAATGTAATAAAGAAGTTAATCAGATGTAATTGATTACATCTGATTTTATTTGTATAATTATATTGCAGTATTATATTAAATGATACGCATATACTAAGGAGGAAATTATTATGGATTTTGAAATTAAAACAGATGAGGTTACTACTAAAAATCATGGTGTTAAAGAAAAAAAAGTAATAAAAATGGGACTAGTAGAGTTCATTGTATTTTTTGTACTATTACTAATGCTTTTCTTGTTAGCATCAAGCTTAGGAATTAGAGAGTATTATAAAACAGAATATAGTCAAAAAAATTCGGATGTTATTGATGAAGAAGAAAAAAGTGTTGATTATGAAGAATTATTACCAAGTTTTATTGAAGAGCTAAGATTTGAAACTGAAGATGAAAATATTAATAATATCATGAATCTTGCATTAGTTAATACTTTATCAAGAAACAATCTTGAAATTGATGGGACATGGAAAAAAATTTCTACTGGTACAGCAACAAACAAAGCAATAGAAATTGGTCTTGAAACAGGAGATGTTATCGAAAGTCAAGATGGTGAAGTAGTACAATATAGAATTTATAATGGCGATAACTATACTATATTAGATGGAAATCAAGAAAATGTTGATGAAGAAAATGTAAATATATTAGAGGATGCAAACTTCATAAAGAATGAACTTGAATTTTGTAATCTATATATGTTAACAATGCCTGAAGCATATCAAATGGTTGTTGAGTCAAAAGAAAACAATTATGTTATTACAGGAGTTTCATCACAATATAAATCAACTGAAGAGTATACTATTTCAAAATCAACTAATAAATTAGTGAGAGCAACAATTAAGAATGGTGCAGTTGATGTTAGCGCTGAAGTTAATTTCTAGTTTTCTAGAGTTAATACAAAAGAGTATGGAGTACAATTAGATGAAAATGATTAAAAAGATAATTTTGGTAGCAATTATTGTTATAGCTATAGTTGGGATAACCAAGGCTAAAAAGAATAAAATTACTCATAGACAGGTAAATTCATTTGATCCAGGAGTTTTGTCTACTGTGTCTGAAAGAAAAACAGAAGGACGAGTTAGCTTGAGAGAAGCTCTTGAAAACAAATAGAGTGTTTGTGTTTTTTGAAGTTATCAAAGTAATTTGACAAAATAAAAATAAATGCTATAATGTTCACAAATATTGAAAGGGATTTTATATGAAGATATTTGAAAATGGAAAAGTTAAAGACGTGCTATTCTCCATTCGAGTTTCTACAATTATTATAGCGGTTGTAGTTCTTATTATTGCATCAGTATTGGTTGTGAATATCAAGAACTCTATTGCTAAATCTAGTACAAGCGGAGAAAACGTAGCAAGTCTAAATACTCCAGAGTCAACAAGGGAATTCTTCAATAGAGATGTTGAAGTTACAGCTAGAAGTATGGAAGGTTCTAGAGCATTAGTTGAGGACTCTATAAATACTGATGTTATGCAAGTCAGCGAAGAACCACAAAGTACTAATGAACCGGTTGAACAAGTTACTACAGCAGGAGAACCACTTGAAAAGGATATCACTGTTGTTTCAATTGAAGAAGAAAAACCTGAAGAAGAAGAAAATCATGAAGAGCAAGAAGAAGCAGAAAATGAAGAAGCACAAAACTACATATCTATAGATCAAGTTACCATATCTGTTGATATGGATTTAACACAAAGGACTGGATTATCAAGGGATGATTTCATAACACTTATGGCTGGAGTTAAAGCTGATACATCAGGTTTCTTTGAAGAAAATGCAGGTCTTATATATGATATGTGTGAGAAGTATTCATTAAACGAAATATTTTTCTGTGGACTTATTTCAGCTGAATCTGGATGGAATATAGCAGCAAATCATAGGAGAACACATAATTACATTAGCTTGATGTCAGGTTCTGGTTTAATACCATTTGCATCTTTAGAAGAAGGAATGGAAAAGGCTGCAAAAACCTTACATGATAGATATTTAACACCAGGAGGATCATTCTATTATGGAAATACACTTAATGCTGTAAGAACTAGATTTTGCCCAGCAAATCCAGGTTGGACAAACTTAGTTTTTGGTAGAATGTCACAGATTGTTAAATAGATTTTTAATCAAAATTAGAAGATGAAAATGTTAAACATTTTCGTCTTTTTTTATATGTATATGTATTGTAAAAAAAAATAAAATAATATATAATACTCTCGTTAAAGTAGGGGGATAATGTTGAAAAAGAACATAAAAAACTTTGATATAGATTCACTAAAAGTTGAACTTGAAAAAATTGGCGAAAAAAAATATAGAGCAGAGCAAATATTCAAATGGCTCTTTCAAGTTAATGTTCAAAGTTTTGATGAGATGACGAATCTTTCAATCGAACTTAGAAATAAACTTGAAGAGTTATTTGTTGTGGGTTGTTTCAAAATCGAAAAAAAACTAGTGTCTAAGGATGGGACAAAGAAATATTTATTTGACATACAAGATAACGAACATAACATGATTGAAAGCGTTCTAATGGAGTATCATCACGGATATTCAGTGTGTGTCTCGAGTCAAGTTGGATGTAAGATGGGCTGCAAGTTTTGTGCATCTACAGGTATCCCATTTGGAAGAAATCTAGAACCAGGAGAAATTGTAGAGCAAATACTTGCAATAGAAAGAGACGAAAATATTAAAATATCAAATATAGTTTTTATGGGAATAGGTGAACCACTGGATAATTTCGATAATGTTATGAAAGCAATATCAATTATTAATGACCCTAAAGGCCTTAATATAGGTGCTAGGCATATATCTGTGTCAACCAGTGGAATTGTCCCAAAGATATATGAACTTGCAGATAAACATTTACAATGTACACTATCGGTTTCATTACATAGCAGTAATAATACAACTAGAAGTAGTATGATGCCGATTAATAATAGATATCCAATTGAAACTTTGATGGAAGCATGTAAATACTATATTGCTAAAACTAATCGAAGAATTTCATTTGAATATGCACTAGCTAAAGACAACAATGATAATATTCAGGACGCAAAAGAATTAGTTAACTTATTACATGGCATGCTTTGCCACGTTAATTTAATACCAATAAACAAAATAGATAATGACAAGTATCAAAAAAGTACAAATGAAAACATAATAAGATTTAGAGATTATTTGAATGATCATGGCATTGTAGCTACAATACGTAGGGAATTAGGCTCAGATATTTCAGCTGCATGTGGTCAATTAAGAAAGCAAAATCTAAAATAAATAGATTAGCTTGCTTAAATTAAGAGGGTGATTGATATGAGAATTTTAGCTAAATCCGATGTTGGTAAAGTCCGAGAAATGAATCAGGATTACTTTTATGCATCAGATATTAACAAAGATAACTTAAAATTATTCATACTAGCAGATGGTATGGGTGGATATAAAGGTGGCGAAATTGCTAGTAGTCTTGCAGTTGAATCGTCTAAGAACTTTATTTTTAATAATTATACAAAATATAAAAAAGATAGAGCAGGCATATTAAATCTTATCGGTGATAGTATCGAATATGCTAATATGCTTGTGTATGAAAAAGCTCAAAGTTCAAGCGATTTGGTGGATATGGGAACTACTATAGATGTTTGTATTATATTCAACAATAAAGTTTTTATCGGACACGTTGGAGATAGTAGAGTTTATAGAATTAGAAAGAATATTATTAGAAAACTCACGGTAGATCACAGCTATGTTGAAAAATTACTTAGAGAAGGAACGATTACCAAAGAGGAAGCGTATAACCATCCAAAGAAGAATATGCTTATGAAGGCTATAGGATGTAAAAACCTTGTAGAACCAGATCTTATTTGTAAAGGATTTTTGAAAGATGATATTTTGCTAATGTGTTCAGATGGACTTACAAATATGCTGAGAGATAGTGAAATATATAATACTTTACTTAAAAATCCAGAACATCCAGAAGAAGCACTTATTAATCAGGCAAATCAAATGGGCGGACTAGATAATATAACTACAGTTATTATAGACAATATTGATGTTACTAACGAAACTAAAGAGAGAGGATAAAAACTATGAATCTTATAGGAAAAATGTTAGATAACCGTTATGAGGTTTTAGAAAAAGTCGGAAATGGCGGAATGGCTACTGTGTACAGAGCTAAGGACCATGTGCTAAATAGATATGATGCAATAAAAGTTTTAAAAGACGAGTTTACTACAGATAGTGAGTTTATAAAAAAATTTAATGCAGAAGCACAAGCTGCTGCAAGTCTTACTCATCCAAATATAGTTCAAATATATGATGTATGTAATGAAGATAATTTATATTATATAGTAATGGAGCTTATTCAAGGAAAGACTCTAAAAGAAATAATCAATGATGAAGGCCGTCTTCCATGGAAATGGTCAGTTAATATTGCAATTCAAATTGCTTCTGCCTTAGAGATAGCGCATAAAAACAATATTGTACATAGAGATATTAAACCTCATAATATAATAATTACCGAGGAAGGCACTGCTAAAGTAACTGATTTTGGTATAGCAAAAGCAGTTACTAATTCTACGATTACTGCATTTGGAACAACTATTGGTTCTGTACATTATTTTTCACCGGAACATGCTCGAGGTGGATATACGGATGCTAAATCAGATATATACTCTTTAGGAATCGTAATGTATGAAATGTTGACTGGAAGAGTTCCATTTGATGCAGATACACCAGTATCCGTTGCTTTAAAGCAAGTACAAGAGGAACCAGTTGATCCTATCACTTATAATGAAAGTATTCCAATTAGTGTAAATAGAATCATTTTAAAGGCTATGCAAAAAGACCCAAATCAAAGATATCAAAACGCAACAGATATGATTACTGATTTGGAGCTAGCTCTAAAAAAACCAAATGACGACTTTGTTTCATATAATGAAAGAAGAGAAGATTCTCCAACTCAGGCAGTACCTACAATTTCAAGCTCAAGAGGAGTTGCAAGTGAAAAGACGGGTTATAGTTCTAGAAGTAATAATGGAGAAACTCAAACTCAAAAGAGCAGTAATAAGTTTATTAGTTTTATCAAAGAGCATGCTTGGGCTAAAGCGTTGTTGATTATAGTGTCGGCAATATTATTATTCCTAATTGCAATGTTTGGAACACTAGGAATTTTAAATAAGAGTACGCAAAGGCCAGCGCAAACTCCAATGCCAAATCTTGCTGGTTACAATGAGGAAAAAAGGCTTACAAAAGATGAAGCAATAAAACTTCTTGAAGAAAGAGGTTTTGACGTTAGCAATGGCAATATTACAATACTAGAAGAATATAGTGACACAGTGGATGAAGGTTATGTGATTTCACAAGAACCTGAGTATCAAGGTGAAAACTTTAATATTAATGTTACAGAGCCAATAAAACTTACAATTAGTAAAGGCAAAAAGATAGTTACTCTTCCAAAGAAAATGGTTGGAAAAGAACTAGATGAAGTTAAGAAAGAACTTGATGAACTTGAAGTTAAATATGAAGTTACAGAAATAAATGATGAAAAAATTGTAGCCGGTGAAATCATATCGGTTGATCCAAAGGAAGGAACAGAAATGTCTGCATCGGAAACACTTAAGATTACTGTAAGTAAAGGTAGTGCTTATAAAGATGTAGTAGTTCCAAGTGTTATTAATAAGACTCAAGATGCAGCTACTCAAGAGCTTTCAGCTCTTGGATTAACAGTTAGTGTTTCTACTCAAGAAGATGCTTCTAAATCAGATGGAGTAGTTACAAGCCAAAGTGTACAGGCAGGAAAAACTGTTAAAGAAGGAACTCAAGTTTCAATAATTGTTAACAAGCAGCCAACAAGGTCAACGGTAACAATTAATGTTGATTTACAATCAGTAACAGGCTATATTAAACCACAACCTACAACTCAAAATGTTACTACAGAAACTATAGATGAAAACGGAAATACAATTACAACAACCACTCAAGTGACAGTTCCTGCTGCAGAGGTTGAAAATGCAACAGTAGTAATTCAAGTTGGTGAAGATACAATTCTTCGTGATTCATATCCAATGACAAAGACGGATATATCAAGCCAATGGACTACTTCTGGAGTTAAAAATGTTAAAGTTATTATTAACGGAGTGACTAAGTTCTCTCAATCAGTTGACTTTAGTCAAGGAAATCAAACTTTAAATATTAGATAGAAAGTTGGAAATAAGTATGGTAGAAGTCTCTGCTTCATTGTTATCAGTTGAAAAAATTGAATCTACAAAGATATTTTTGGATTTAGAAACCGCCAAAATAGACTATTTTCATATAGATGTTATGGATGGAAAATTTGTAGAAAAAAACACTACAACTCAAATGCATGAGAATGCAAGTTTAATTACACTAGTTTCAACTATTGGAATGGATGTGCATTTAATGGTAAAGGATGTTGATAGCTATATAGAAGAATATTTACCATTTAATCCAAAGATTATTACATTCCATATAGAGGCTACCAGTAGTGAAGATGAAGTATTAAGATTAATCGATAAAATAAAAATGGCAGGTTCTAGAGTAGGTATAGCAATAAATCCAGATACTGATATAGAAAAGATAAAACCATTCTTAGATAAAATACATGTAGCTTTTGTAATGACTGTTTTTCCAGGAAAAGGTGGTCAAAAGCTTATTCCTGAAACATTAGATAAAGTTTCAAAATTAAAGAAATATATTATAGATAACAGCTTGGACACAGAGATAGAAGTAGACGGTGGAATTAATGATACTACATATAAAGATGCTATGGATGCTGGAGCAGATATTATAGCTGTGGGTAGCTATCTAGTTTTTGCAGATGATTATGCTGAAGTAGTAAAAAAAATAAAAACTAATGATTAGAGAGGAATGTAAGATTATGTTTTCTAAAAAAATGTCATTTATTATTGGATTAGCACTTACAATTGTTATATTTTTTGGTGTGATATCTAATGCAACTACGACGCTTACTAGTATTGAACCTATTTTGTCGTACGATGAAACAGCTGAAAACGATGTAGAAACGTCGAATAGTATCGATCCTAGTGGTGCTTTAAGCGCTTCTACTAGTAATCGTGAAATTCCTAATGGAATTCAGATAACTGAAGGTGCTGATTCTGAACTCGCAGACATACTTACTGCCAGTCAAGAAAAAAGTGGCGCAACAGCTGAAAATGAGGTGGTTGATGGTACTTCTAGCGATGAAATAAATGAAGAGTATGAAACTAATAGCATAGAGGATGATGTTTATTCAATAGGTGAAGAAGAAGTTGTAATTGATAAATATGTTAGTGGAAACATATATGTTATAGCTAAAAAAGTTACTATAAATTCTACAGTAAATGGCAATGCATTTATAATCGCTGAAAATATAGATAATAATGGACAGGTTATTGGTTCAATATATGAATTAGCAAACAATATTAATTTTGGAAACAATGCGATGGTAAGTAAAACAGCATACTTAATTTCAGAACGATGTACTATGTCAGAAAACGTTACATTTTCGCAAGATGTTAAAGTAATTGCATCGGATTTGAATTTTAACGCAAGTATATATAGAAATATGTTTGCATTAGCGGAAAAGATTATCTTGGGTTCAGATTCTTATATTAAAGAGGGCGGAAGTATTACATACACTGATGAAATAAAAGATTCATCTGGAGATTACACAGATATAATACAAAAAGCAGAAGATTTTACAAAAGAGACAGTAAATGCAAAATTAGATTTTACAAGTTCTATTGTATTTAAAGTATTGAAATATGTTTCGACACTTGTATTGATTATTTTTATGGTTAGTATTACTCGTAAGTATAGTTTATCATATGAAGCTGAAGGAAAAAGACGTGAATTTAAGGCTGGAATGGTTGGATTATTACACTTAGTTTTAATGCCAATACTATCAGTGATACTTATTATTTCGTTTATAGGAATGCCAATAGGAATAATCGTATTTTTGTCATGGCTCGTAACAAGTATAATACTTGCAAAACCTGCTGTAGCTATGTATTTTGCAAAACTTATTTGCAAAAATAGAGACTGGAACTGTGATGGATATATAAAAATATCTTTTATTGCCATTGCAATATATTTGGTGTTAGATCTAATTTCGCTAATTCCTGTTGTTGGTGAAATTATTCGAGTAATATGTACTATTTATGGATATGGCATAGTTGTTTCTGCTATACACTCTAAGAGAGCTAAGTGTTGCTGTAAAAAATCTAACAACGAAGAAAAAGCAGAAGAAAAAATAGATGGATAAATATAATGAAATCAAAAAAAGATACTATTATAATATTAGAAAAGTTAAAATTAGAGTATCCAGATTGTAAGTGTAGTCTGAACTTCGACACACCTTTTCAAATGGCAATTTCTGTTATGCTTTCTGCTCAATGTACAGATGAGAGAGTAAATAAAGTAACGCCGGTACTATTTAAAAAGTATGGAACACCTGAAAAGATGGCAAAAGCTGAAGTAAAAGATATAGAGACGATTATTAAATCTTGTGGATTTTACAGGAATAAAGCAAAAAACGCTTTTTTATTGAGCAAAACTTTAGTGGAAGAGTACAATGGAATTCTTCCACAAACTATGGAAGAACTTCAAAGTCTTCCTGGTATAGGCAGAAAAAGTGCAAACGTTATTATGCTAGAAGCATTTCATAATCCGCAAGGAATAGCTGTGGATACTCATGTAAAAAGAATATCAAATAGAACAGGACTTTCTTCAAAGAAAGAGCCTGAAAAAATTGAGCAAGATTTGCTTAAGGTTATTTCAAAAGATTATTACTATGATGCAAATCATTTACTTGTATGGCATGGTAGAAAAACGTGTGACGCGAGACATCCAAGATGCGAAATATGTTGTATAAAAGATTATTGCAACAAAAATATATAATATAGACATAGGAGGAAGAAATGGAATCAAAAGTTAGAAAAGTAGCAATACTTACAAATGGAGGAGATGCACCTGGATTAAATGCAGTAATTAGAGCAATTGTCAAAACTGCTAGAACATATGGTGTAGAGTGCTATGGTTTTATAGAAGGATACAAAGGATTGCTGAAAAATGATTATGTAAAACTAGATTTAAGCACTAACGCTGGAGGGTTATTGACCAAAGGTGGTACAATAATTGGAACATCTAATAATACAAATGTTTTTAATTATAAATGTGTTAATGAAGATGGTAGTGTAGAATATAAAGACTTATCAGATATTTGCGTTCAAAATATAAGAAATGATGGGTTTGACTGTTTATTTACGTTAGGTGGAGACGGAACTCAAAAATCTAGCAGAGATTTTTCTTTAAAAGGTGTAAATTGTATAGGAGTACCCAAAACAATAGATAATGATGTTGCAGCAACAGATATGACTTTTGGATATAATACTGCAGTTTCTGTTAATGCAGATGCTATTGATAGAATAACAACAACGGCTGAAGCACATCATAGAATTATGGTAGTTGAAGTTATGGGAAGATATGCTGGATGGCTTGCATTAGAATCTGCTATAGCAGGTGGTGCTGACGTAGCTTTGATTCCAGAAATACCATACGATTTAAATAAGGTTGTTGATAAAATAAATGAAAGAAAAGCGATGGGAAGACACTATACTATAGTTGTTGTTTCTGAAGGAGCTGTTTCAAAAGATGGAACGGTTGTAGTTAAAAGACAACTTGATGATGGAAAAGGACTTGATAATATAAGACTTGGAGGAGTTGGAGAAGTTGTTGCTCGTCAATTAGAAGAGATGACAGGCAGCGCTGCAAGAACAACAGTTATGGGATACACTCAAAGGGGAGGATCACCATCTGCATTTGATAGAGTATTATCAACGAAATATGGATGTAAAGCTATGGAATTAGCTGCTCAAGGTATTTTTAATGTTTTAGTAACATATAAAGATGGAAAGATGGGATGTGTATCTCTTGAAGAAGTAGTCGGAAATAATAAAGAAATTGGTGCTGCTTCTGGAAATACTAAAGAAAGCAATATTAGAAAAATTACTATGGATGATCCTTTAGTTCAAGTTGCAAGAGATCTTGGAATGTGTTTAGGCGATGATTATTAAAATTAGAGGCTATAGGTTGCCAAAAAACCTAAATAAAGATAAAGGATAAGTAAAAGAATGAAGAAAGTAATTGTATTTTTAATTGTATTTTTTGCAGTAGCATTAATATCAATTATAGGAGTTTTGGGATATACTAAATTTTTTATGAGCCCTAAAACTGTGTTTAAAAAACAGTTTGCAGAAGCTATGTCTAAGTCTATGGAGTATAAACCAACTAAGCTTAAAAGTGCATACGAAGCTATGGGAACGGGACCTGTAGAATTTGGCTTTAATGCTAAAATCGATATGGAAGATGCTGAAACAGTTTCTGAAGGAAGTACAAATTATCATGAAACTAGTTTGACTCTTAGTATGAATGATGATGAAGAAGAAAACAATGAAGAAGATTCTGTTGATGAAAATGAAGAAACGGATAATACTGAAGATAATGAAGATAATGAAGAAGATGGCGAAGAAGATATTGAGATTTCAGAAAACAATTCAGGAGACGAAGATGAACCTTTAAGCGAAGAAGAAGAATTTTTGTCAAATTATACTTGGTCATCTGCAAGCGGTGCTGATGCAATGCAATCAGTTAGAGATGACGAATTATCTGATGTACCACAAGATATTATTGCTAATTATACAATGACTATCGATAAACCAAACAAAGCAGAAAACTTTAGTTTAGAAATGACAGCAAAGGGAGAAGATAAAGAATATAGTGTTTTAAATGGAGAAGTGAATTATAATAATAAGGTTCTTAGTACATATGTTGAAGGTTTACATGATAAGAGCATTGCTGTAGAAAACAAGAACTTACGTGAAATGTTTGAAAATTTTGAGGTTGATGAAGAAGTTTTAAAGTATATTCCTGACTCAATAGAATTATTCGAAATGAGCGATGAAGAAATAAATGCATTAAAAGCAAAAATAACTGAATTTTTGATGAAGACTATAGATGAATATGATAACAGTGCATATAGTGTAAGTAAGACGTCAGAACAATATGGAAAATATATTAATGACACATATACTGGAAAAAAAGCTACTTTAAAAGTACCTGCTAAAAGCATGGGGACAAAAGTAGTTGGCTTTGTAAAAGAAATATTTACTGACGAAACAACTTTACCATCATTGAAGAAAACTTTAACTAAAGATGCCAAAAAAGAAGTATTAAATAGTATAGATAAAATACAAAAAAATGTTGATAAACTTGATGAAAATCAAATGATGGAAATTTCAGTATCTGTTTCAAAAGAGGGTGCTTTTAAATTATCTATAAAAGTGGATGGAGAAAATTCTGTGGAATTCTATGAAGCAGTTGATCCAAATAAAGAGAGAATTGAGACAATGATAAAAGACTCATTGAGAAAAGATAAAGATAATTCTAAAATTATTACTCCAGGAAGTACAACATATTCATATCTTGATTTAGGTAATGATAATATATATCAATCAGAAATTACATACAATGAAGAAGATTTAAATCAAATGCTTGATGAATATAATAGCACTCTTACAACAACAGAATCAGATGAAGAAGATGAAGAGGGAGAAGATTTACACATAGACTCATTTGGAACAAAAAGAAAAATAGATTATTATAAAGATTTATTTTCAGATAGGCTATTAAAGGTAGAATTTTCTTTTGATAATCAAGAAAATAATTTATTATCAGGTACCATGAAAGTTTCACAAACTGAAAATGGAAAAAATGTATCTAGTTTCAATAGTATTAAAGAGATAAAATTTGCTGTAAAGAAATCTGACGGAAAAAGCATAAAGAAGATAACAGAAGATAACGGCATGATTATAAACAGTTATAGTGAAGAAGACTTTGATGATTTAAAAGTTGAAATGTTAGCTAATATTGAAAAATATGCTCAAGAAAACCCTGTTTCGTGGGCTGCACAGATATCTTCGTATATGAGCCTAATGAGAATGTTCAATGAAAACAACTCAAGTGGATATGATGATTATGATTCGAGTAATCAAGAATTAAGTGAAGAAGAAAGCCAATCTTATGAAGAGTTTATGAGACAGTATGATGATTCATCTAAAGAGGATGAGATATCTTCAGATACTCAAGAATCAGAAGAAGATAGTAGTGATAATGTCGAAGAAGAATAGTATGTATAAAAAAGATGTAACAAACTATGTTACATTTTTTTTATATTTCGACCAAAAATACAAAAACGTTTCAAAAATAAAACTGTTCATTTACACCTATAAAGCGAAATATTACAACCATATTACAATTATATTAAATAAAAGAAACATTGCTGAAATAATGTTACCGTTATGATAAAATCCAAATATAAAGTTTGGGAGAAAAGGATGAATTCGAACAGAAGAAAGTACCGAAGAATTAGGATAATTGAATTGTCTATACTGCTATGCATAGTTGTTTTGATTATGTGTCTATTTTTTAACTTGATCAGACGAAGAACGTTACGATTGTTACAAGGAAATAACAAATACATTGATTTAGCAGTTGATGCAAAAACCAAAAATTCAGCAAACTATACTGATGTGACCAGCTTGGATGGAATTGATGTTCCAGTACCAAGTGGTTTTGTTGCGTCTACAATAAATAGTGAAAGGTCAGTTTCTTCTGGATTTGTTATATATGAAGGAAATGATTTAGTTCCAAATGATGATACAACAGAAGAAGGCTTGAAAGAAATTAGAAAAGCGCAAAATACTAGAAATCAATTCGTATGGATTCCTGTTCCATCTGAATTAATAAGCAAATTGTATAGGATTACGGATGATGGAATTATTTATGCTAATAAAATTTCAATTAATAGTTCTAATTATTCTGTAGATAGAAGTGCAGTTGTGGAACCTGTAGTTTCATCAAATGAGCTTGACTATGGTTCGGCCACAGATATTCCGTTGTTTAACTGGAGAAGAGGGAAAACAGCTGAAGATATGCTATCGTCTTATAGACAAAAGTTTTATGAAACAATGGTTAGTATAAAAACATATGGAGGATTCTATATTGGTAGATATGAATCACCTTTAACTATCAATGGAGAATTGACTAGTAGAAGATATGTAGAATATCCACGATATGATTATTCGCCATTTTTAAAAATGTATAGTGGAGTATTAAACATGAGTAAAGAAAATGAATGTGTTGATACTCATTTGATTTGGAACGTTTTGTGGGATTGTACACAAGTCAGAATAGCAGAAAGTGGTGCAGCCACATTTGCTGATTTAGTGAATGGTACTTATGGTGTGTCACATGGTAATTATACTGGTAGTGCATTTACATATTATACTCTAGATACAGATTATTCTCTTATTAGTCATAGTAAAAACTCAGGTACTTCTGTATTAATTCCAACAGGTAGTTCTGACAGCACAATGCTTTACAATATCTTTGATATGGCTGGTAATTATTATGAATATACTATGTCAAACAAAGGAAGCAATAAAGATACTTCACGTGGAGGCGTTTATACACAAAATAATCAACAATTCAATACGTCTCAAGAATCAAGAGATAAAGGTGGCCATGAAGTTGCCACAAGAGCAATTTTATACATAAAATAAAAATACTTAAGAATTTGGAGATACAATGAGAAAACCAGCTAGGAGGAGTGTTAAAAAAGAAAATCAAAAGTTTTTCTTCATATTGTGTGCCTTGTTGATTGCAGCTGTTTGTGCATTAATACTAGTTTTGAGAACAAGAAGTAGGATAAATTTGACACCTGAAATGAAGGCTTATTTGTCATATGACAAAGTTCAAAAGAATGATGATAAGGTTGATGGATGTAATTATGTCAAGTTTGATGCATACTTTTTAAAAGATACTAATAATGATGGTACTGCTGAAGGAATTAGAGGAACATGCAAGCAAACAGGTGATGAAGACATTTTATACATAGATCTTTCTACTGAGTTTGAAGGATATTTAAAGGATGCAACAATTAGCATCAATTCAAATAATTTTTATTATAATACTGCGATAGTAAAAGATAATAGTATATCTGAAAATTATATTAGCCCTAATACTGAAAGTATTAGAATAAAACGATTAGATAATGGAAATCAACTTTTATTATCAGGAAAGGTAAGAAGTGGCGACTATAGTAATAGTCAAACTTATATAGATGCATTAAACAATAACATTAATGCATGTAGCCAAATTAATTCAATTGTATTGAATGGAACATATGTGGCTGAAAATGGCGTAGAAAGTAGTATTTCAAAAGAAGTATTTTTTGTCGTTGATTGGTATAATACTCCAGAAGCCAAAATACCTGAAACGTACAAAGGAAATAAGAATAATATAAATCAAAATTATACTTCAGCTGGAATATTTGATGAAGGAAATGAAACTATCCATTTGAAGTTTAATGTTATTACAGAAGAAATAAAAAACAGACAAAATTTAAAATCTGCGAACATATCTGGAACAATTCCAAAGTTAAATGGATATGCTCCTATTTCAGTAAAGATTACTGATAGTTTTAATGACAATGGAGTAGTATATACGTACAACGACAATACAAGAAATTATACAGCGAAAAGGGAAGCAAAGACTGACGAAAATGGGAATATTGAAACACAAGCGTATAATGGATTGGACGGAATAGAAAGATATAATGAATTTTTGTTTGATGTGGAATATCCAAGACATGCTTATGGTAATAATATGAGTTTACTTATACCGGTGGAATTATATTATGAAGCATATAACAACACTAATAATGGTTTTGAAAATCCTAACAAATCTAATGTAGTTAATGAATCATTCAATATTACTTTTACGCAAAATGGTGGAGGCGATATTGAAACAGAAGTATTTGTTGGACAGAGAGTAGATAATCCTTTTAATGGAGAATATGTTGTTGGAAAATTTATTCCAGAGCAAATATACAATTATAATATTGCAGTAGATGATGCAGATGATGATATTTATCCAGTTACATGGGTACTTTCAAAGGGAACAGAAGGAACTCTTGATGGAATAATGCTTAAAGAACCAAAAATATCAGATGCTGATACAGAAACATTGGATGATTTAGATTACGATCAATTTATGCTTCAAGACAAAATGACAGTTGCATCTTCGATGACTGGATTTGTTTTGAATAGAGGAATCTATTTCAGTGGTGCAGGGTTATTATTAGAAAATGACGGATATATTAGAGTGTATGATGAAGATAGTGGAATTTTATTGCATGAATTCAGTTCTACTGATTGGAATTCATATAATGAAGATACACCATACATGTTTAATAACCCAGTTGAACATATTAGAGTTGAAACTAGTGGCACAGATAATGTTGCGTCAATAATTATAACGTCATTAAAACAAATAAATGATAAAGTTTTAACAACTAATATAGATAAAGCACAATTTGATACATTTAAGTATATTTCTTCAAGTGTTTCAACTTATATAAAAAATAATAATCAAGATTATACTTTACTAAATAATAGTAATGGTATTGGCATGTATGAGTCTGCAGTTTCTGTAGTGGATTGTTTAGCAGAGCCAAATGCAATTGGTACAAATGACACATATAATGTCAAATTAATGATAAATACTTATTCTAGAACACAATATGAGGAAAAATGGAAAGATGGAACATTCATATTAAAATTCCCATCGGAAGTAAGTGATGTAAAGGTAAATAGTATTATATCTAATGATAATAATGTAAGTGTTCTAGGCTATGAAGTAATTGAAATCGAAAATTCAAAAGTATTGAAAATAATTACTGGAAATGATACACCATCTAGTTATACGCTTACTATTGATGCAAATATCACTCCAAACTTTGATATCAATTCTATTCAAAATAATACTCAAATTGAACTATATGCTTCAAATAGTATTGGTAACAAATATGTCAATGTAAATAGCGATATATATGATGTTAATGGGAATTCAAACAATACAGAAGTTGTAGGATATTCTAATATTGAATTTTTGATTGCACCTTCTAGTTCAATTTCTTCTTATCAAGTGGCTACTCTTGATGGAAATCAAGAAGGAATCATTGCACCAAGAGTTGCAAGGACGGAAAAAGGCACTAGAGAAGCTAGAGTTGATATAAAATTAAAAAATAACTATGATAATTCAATTTCTGATGTTGTAATTCAAGGAGTTATACCATTTGAAAATAATACATTTGTTGGTAGCGACATAGATATGGGCTCTACTTATTCAACGGCAATGAAAAATACTGGTATTAGTATTCCAGAAGGTGTTGCAGCCTATGCAAAAGTATATTATTCTACAGAGTCAAAACCTAGTAAGGAATTGGCAGATCCAAATAATGGTTGGAAGATAGCAAGTCAAATTGATGATTGGAGTGCAGTAAAGTCATTTTTAATTGATTTAGGAAACTATGAAATACAAAGTGGAAATTCTTCAACATTAACATTTTCATATGATATTGTGATCCCTGAAGGCATTGAATATAATGAAATTTCTTATAGTTCACATTCTGTTTATTTTGCACTTAATACAGATGCTGGTAAATATTATAGAACAATTAATGCTACAAAATTAGGATTTATGATTGCAAAACAATTTAATTTGGAAATAATAAAGATGCAACAAGATTCTGACAATACTGTACAAGGAGTTACTTATTCAATTGAGGATAAGGAAACTGGGGAAACAAGGATACAGACAACGGATGTAAATGGTGCATTAGTAATTGAAGCATTATGTGCAGAAAAAGAATACTCTATTACCGAAATAAAAACTACAGATAATTATATTTTAGATTCTACAAGCATACAATTATATACTTATATGGATGAAAATGAGATTTTACATGCAGTATATAAGGGAACAAATGGCAGTTATGAAGAACTAGATAGTCATTATACGGGACTAGTACGAGCAGCTAGAGTTATAAAGCATGAGGGAGAGGATTATAAAGTTCAACTAGAAATTGATAATCAAGTTAAAGGAAAACTAAAAATAACAAAGACAGATGGATCAAATCTTCTAAGCAATATTAGATTTGCGTTGACGGGTAATGGAATTAATGCTACGCTTACGACAAATGGTGCTGGTGCAATTGAATATACAAACTTAAATGTTGGTAAGGAGTATATGCTTTCTGAAGAAAATGCAAATGGGTATTACTTAAATAATAATGTAATTAAATTTAAAATAGTTAATAACGGTGGTAATTATACTTTAAATGTTAGTGGAAATGATAATAATTCATATGATATTTTGTTATCTGACGAAAATGGTATTCCAACGGTTAACGTAAACCTAGGAAATGATAAGATACCAACATACTCTTTAAGAATTAATGATTATGCTAAAGGAACTGATGAAAGGCTTAAAGGAGCACAATATAGATTATTTGGTGATGGTATATCTACTAATGGAATATTATGCGTAGTAGATGAGAATGGTACTGTTACTGTTAACAATTTGTATGAATTTGTCAATGGAAGAAATACTGGCTCAAATGAAGCAATATATACTCTTAAGGAGATATATGCTCCAGCTGGATATACAACTATGGGAGAGGACGTAACATTTAGAGCTACGAGAAATAGTTCTAACGAACTAGAAATTGCTATTATTTCAGGTGAGGACAGCATTAGAAATGTTGGTACGGAAACAGATGTTGAAAGGGATGTTGTTGTATTAAATTCAACATCTGATAATCCAACAGTTCAAATTGGAGTGGAAGATATACCAAACTTTGTAGTTCATAAAGAAGATGAGGAAAACAATCCATTACAAGGAGCATCTTTTGAGGTATATTCAATAGATGATGTAGGACAAGAAACACTTGCAACTACAGTAGATGGAACAGATGCAGTGGGTACTACAGATAGCACTGGTTCGCTGACATTTGGCTTAGGAAAAGGAAAATACAAAATAGTTGAAACAGAAGCTCCTGAACATTATGAGTTACCAGAAGATGAAGAAAAGAGAACACATTATTTTGGAATTGATGAAAGCCAAAATGAAGAATCAGAATATCGTGTTGAATGGGTGAATAGTGTTATTAGTGATGGATGGAATTCAGCTTATGACGTAACTCCAACAAGGGACGGCGGAGTTGTTGCGGTAGGATATTTATATACGGCGGCGGATTTTAAAGTAAATAAAAATAGTAGTATAGCTAAAACTGTGATTTCGCATGGAGAGAAAGATGCTTACATAGTAAAATATGATAACTTAGGAAACTTGCAATGGGTAAATGTTGTTGGAGGTACAGGAGACGAGGAATTCAAGAGAGTAATAGAACTTTCTGATGGTAAATTTGCTGTTATTGGAACATATTGTAGTGAGGCAATTAAATCATTATATAGTGACAGTGAAGGTACAGAAAACGAATCTATTGTGTCGATAAATGGTGCCAAAGGTCAAGATGCAATGATTATGCTTGTGAGTCCAAGTGGTACAATAAGAAAATCTATAAGTGTATCTGGAAATGTAGAGGATAATATTACATCTATAGTAGAAGATGGTTCAAATATCGTTGTTGTTGGAAATTTCTATAGTGAAACATTAACAGCACTAGGAACATCTATCAGTAAAACACTTAATTTCGGTAATCAAAATAGTTACATTGCATCATTTACTAAAAACTTGAGTATATGTAATTGGATGACATTGATAGGTGGAAATGGAGAAATTCAGGCATCTGATATCGCAGTTGATTCTGATAGTTATGCAGTAGCAGTAAATTATTACGGACAGTTCCAAATAGATAACAATACTATAATTGAAACACCAAAGTCATCTGGAGCTGGAAGTTCAAATGAACCTAAAGTCCCATGGGGAAGTATAGTTTGGTATAGAAAAGATGGTGCATTTGAAAATACGTATTATGCTCTTACGTCACCAACTAATAATAGAAGAAGATCTTTTATAAATGGTGTAACAAAACTAAAAAATGGTAATATTTTGGCATATGGTTCATTTACACAAAAATTAGATATTGGAAATGATGGAACATATGAACTCTCAAGTAGTTCTGCCAAGGGATCGAATTTAAATCCTGATGGTTATATGATTCAATTTAATGGAAAAATATATGATCCAGATAAATCAACAGCAGTTGTTGCACTTTCTGCTAGTGAAGTTAATGTTAAAAAAGTTATAGAAACAAAAGATCAAGGATTTTTAATTACAGGACGTTGCAGTACTGGAAGTGAAGGCATAGATATTAATAATGACGGAACAGCAGATAATACTGAAGTCGCAAGAGGTGGATTAGATGCATTTATAGCAAAAACCGATTCTACTTATACTCCATCAGGGGTTTATAAAATTTGGACTGACTCTCATTTTATAAATTTACCTGCAGCAGCGGAATTAGAAGATGGAGGATTTGTTTTTGCAGGATCAACATCAGATGCATATAGTATTGGATTTCAATATTCAACAAATCCTAATATGGCAGAGACTGTTAATGGATATCCATATAATGATTCTGGATTTATTACAAAGTATAATTTGAATATTACAAGTCCTCAAGTAAATGATTTAGAAGAGATAACAATTAACAATGAACTTGAAAAATATAATATTTCTATTGCAAATAGTACAGAAAATGGTGCTGGTGGAAAAGTTGTAATAGATGATTTGGACGAAGAATTAACAACAGAGCCAATTGACATAGAGAAAGTAAAATATAATGATAATTCAACTAGAACTATAAAAATTGTTCCAGATGAGTCATATCAAATTATTTCTATAAAGATAAACGGAGAATCATATGTATTCACCCCAGATAGTGTTGATGGAAGTGTGACAATTGATTCATTTGAAAATGTAGATGAAGATAAACATATTTTTGTTCTGTTCTCATCAAACGCATCTATGGTCGAAATAAACCATGTTTTATGGAATGGAGATGAAGCATCTTCTTTAGAAAAGATTGCCGCAACAGAATATTTAAGGGGTGAGATTGGAAAGAACTATCAATCTGCTCCAAAACAAGATGTAGAATATAACAATAAAAAGTATGTTTTAATTACTAATGGAGACTACTATGAGGGTAAGACTGAACTTGATATTAGAACGGAGTTTGGTATTGCAAGTCTAAGTGAAATTGGATACTCTTCATTTGAAGAATTTATGCAAGATTACTATGTACCTAGAGAAGCGTCAAGTACATATGATGCAAATACAAAATTTGTAAATTATTATTATAAAGAAAAAACATATAGCATTACAACCAGATATTTAGTTTTCGGTACTAACAAAGTGTTAAAGGATGAAAATGGAATAGATATTGAATATAACATTCAAGATGGATTCCATGCAGGAGATACATATACTACAAGTGAACCTTTAAGTGTTGATAATGATTATGAGTTAGTTGAGACACCAATAAATGCAACTGGTACTATATCTGAAAATGTTACAGTGGTTTATTATTATAAATTAAAAGATCCCGCAAATGTTATAATTCATAACTACAATATTAAAGACAGTAGTAGTTTGACACAAGATATTATTCTTCCAAGACAAGGTGTCGAAACAAGCATTGGAGATTCATACATACCTACTGAATCTAATAATACATATAGTGCTGATGTGCCAAAGAATTATAGACTAGCAACTGTTGGTGAAGTTAAAGAAAAATTTGGAACTGATTATGGAGTAAGTATTCCAATAAGTATAAATGCAAATGATGAGGATGATTATATTCCACAAAATTATACTGGAAATTATTCATCAAGTATAATTGATGTTATCTATTACTATAAGTATGTAGAACCTAAGGTGGTTAAAAATAATGTTGTCAAAACTGCAGATAAAATAAAATTAGCTGATAGTGATATTTCGAAAGTTGTAACATATACAATTACATATGAAATTGAAATAAAAGACTTTGTGGGAACTGCAAGTGCCGAAATAGTAGATAATTTAGAATATGAGATTGATCCAAACACAGCTAGATTAGACGGTGGTATTTATGATGCTAATACGAAGACAATTACATGGAGATATGCATTAGATATGGATACCTATGAAGATCCAAATACAGGAAAAGTATTATTGTCAAAAACGTTTAGCGTTGAATACATTGATATCCCTTCTAATGCAACAAGGGTGACAAATACTGTATCTGCTAGAACAATTCTTGGAGAAAACATTACAGACGTAGCTAATAGTGTATATAATTTGGAATTATTACATAGCAATTCTTTAAAAGTAGTCAAAGAATGGAAAGATGGCAATATTGAGGATATTTATAGTCCAGCTGCAATGGGATTAATTCCAAACTCTATAAATGTACGACTAAAAGCAACTAATTCTGATGGAGTGGATAAAACAAGTGAAATTCCAGAAGAACTTAGAGAAGTTACTTTAAATAATATTGTCGGTGAAGAAAATGGAAACAATTGGACATATATATGGTCGTCATTAGATAAGTTTGATGGTGATGGTAAGAAATTGACTTATTCAATTGAAGAGAGTGATTTGCCAGGAAACTTGGCACATGTTTATACTTCTGAAGTTCAAGATGTTACAAGCGATGAAGATGATGCAACACTTTATAAGATAACTAATACATACAATGTTCCAACTGAAAAAATACAATATACTATTACTAAGAATTGGGAAGATAATAATAATGCAAGTGATAAGAGACCTGACAATTTAGTTATCAAGATTAATAAAGTTATAGGACAGGATAAAATTGAAGTTTCAAACTATACTTTAACAAATCAAAAAGCTATTAATGTAGAAAATACAGAAACTTTAGAATTTGCAAAAAAGACTTTTGAACTGTTGAAATATGACGAATATGGAAATTCAATTCAATATGAAGCAATTGAAGATGTTGCTAATTCAGGTGATTTGAAATTCTATACACAGTCTGCTTCAAATGGTACATCAATTAATTCAGCAGATGGTAATGTATTTAATGGAAGTATTACTAATACATTTTCGGTACCTACTGATAAAATACAAATAAAAGTTACAAATACTTGGAACGATGACAATAACTCATGGAATAAGAGACCAGGCAGACTTAAGATTAAAGCTATAGGCGGTACAGGAAATAATGAATATAATTTATCAAGTGCAAATGCAATTGATGGAAATACATGGAGCTATACATTTACAAATTTAGATAAATATGACAGCTTTGGAAATGAAATCAATTATAGCATAATAGAGGCAGGAGCTACAGGTGGAGATGTTTCATGTTATGTTGGCGAAGTTGGAGATTTAACGCCAATAGATGAGATTAGCTATGAGGTTTTAATTAAAAACAAGTTCACTGTTCCATCAGAAAAAATTGTAATAAAAGCCTCTAAAATATGGAATGAAGAAAATGATGCTCAAAAGTCAAAGAGACCGGCTAGCATAAAATTGATTTTGAAAAAACTAGTAGGAACAGAAAAGGTTGAGATTGCAAGCAAAATTGTTGATGCAAGCTCAAACTGGACAGTAGATAAATTTGATACTATAGATGGTACAGGTGGATTTTCAAGATATGATGGCAATGGGAATAATGCGCAGTACTTTATAGATGAAGAAGAGGTCAATGAAGGAGACTTAAAATTCTATACAAGGTCAGGCGAAGTTGAAGCAATAAGTCAAGGTAATTCTTTGGCTGGTTCAGTTTCCAATACATTTGCTGTACCAGATGAACGTGTTACTCGAAAATACATTTTAATATGGGATGATGAATCAGGAAGAAGTAGACTTTCAAGTATTAATGCTATTATACGTGGTGGTGGAATGGAACAGTCACATACACTTACATCTGAAAATGCAACTCCTTCAAATCCTAATGAATGGGAGTATGAGTTTGCCGATTTAGCAAAATACGATGCGAATGGTGATGAGATTATATATACTTTTGATGAAGCTGGTACAAACGAATCGGATTTAAGTAAGTATATTAAGACAGTAAATGGTAATAGAATCACTAATAAGCTAGTACTAAGAACTACCTCAATAACAAAAGATGGAACTAATAAGATATTTGGTAAAGATGATGAAATTACATATACATTTAATTATACGGGTGAAGTGGCAAAAGAGTATTCGGGCGAAATTAGAATTACTATTAACGACGTTCTTCCATACGATACAATAAAAACAGATGATTTGGCAGGAGGATTATACGATGCGGAAAGTAAAACGATTACTTGGGAAGGTATGTATAATACAACAACAAATGAGGTATCGTGGCTTGGAGGAACAAAAGAAACACTAAATGAACAGACTGATGATAATAAATACATAATCAATTTATCAAAAACATTCTCTGTGCGATTTGATGCAGATAGTTTAATTGCATTGTATGAGGCAAACAAAGATACAGAAAATGGTGCAAATTTGGTTAATAATATTAATGCAGAAACAAGACTTGTAAGCAATCAATTTGAAATCGCTACAAATAGTTTTAATACGAAGGTAGAGTATGGTAAAGTCTTTGTAGTAAATAAAGAATGGAAAGGTGATTCGGAATCAATTTCATCAAGACCTGCTATTGCTCATGTAGTCTTAAAACAAGGTGAAAATCTGTTAAGAGAAGAAGATTTGAATGGAGCAAATTCATTTGAAGTTAGATGGACAGGTCTTCCAAAATATGATTCGAATGGCAGTGAAATTGATTATTTAGTTGATGAACCGACAGTCCCTGAAGGATACTATAAAGAAGTGACCTTAAGAGGAATAGAGGGAAATAAATACTATTATGAAGTATCAAATAATAAGTTTGGAAGTATAACAATTATTAAGGTTGACGGAAAAGATAATGGTATCAAGCTTGCGGGTGCAGAATTCGAACTTACAAAGCTAAAACAGGATCCAAGTAATGATAGTAAATGGATTATAGATGATTCATTTGAGGCGGTGAAACTGACAACTTCGAGTGAAGAAGAAAACAAAGGCAAAGTAGTATTTTCAGGTTTGAAATATGGAAAATATAGGTTAATGGAAACTAAGGCACCTACGGGATACAACTTGTTGAGAAATACTGTTGACATTACTATTACAGATACAAATCCAAACTATGAAAGTGAGATTTCAAATAGAGAAGTTACAGCTTTACCTGTTACCGGAAAAGCAAGTAGCGTAATAATAGTTTCAGTTGGTTTATTATTAATTGTCGGTGCATTAAAATATAAGAAAATAACTATAAATTTAGGTAAACCAAAGAGAAGGCAAAAAGAAGTAAGAATAAGTAAATTTAAACAAAACAGAGGAAAAAATTATAAAAATGAAATAAATGATTTAGATGAATTAGATAAAACAGTTTATTTTGGCTATGAAATAGATGATAAAGAGTTTTTTAAGAAAAGAGAAAAGATTTATCAAGAGGAGCATCTAAAAAATAAGAAAAAATCTAAATAATTTAATTTGTCATTAATTTTTTATATTTATAAATTTACAAATAAATTAAAGAAAGGATAATAGAAAGAGATGAAAAAATTTAAAAGTATTATTGCAATCATTATTTTAGCAATTCTTCTTGTTGCTTGTTTAAATTTACAAGCAGTACAAGCTATTACATCAGCAGACTTGTTAAGAACAAGTGGCTCTCTTACCATTGTAAAATATGAAACAGGTAAGCCAGGACATGAAGGTGAAATGGTAGGATTAAATGGTGTTGAATTTAAGCTTTATAAAGTAAACGATGATGAAACCTCTACTGTTGAACCTACAACAGCTCCTACTGCAACAGCTACGACAGCAAATGGACAAGCAGGAGCAACTTCAACAGATGGTGTTGCTTCATTTCCTGATTTAGCACTTGGTAGATATCTTGTTGTTGAAGGAAATGGACCAGAAAGTGTTACTGAAAGTATCAGTAATTTCTTAGTGGATATTCCAACGACTTCAACTCAAGCTACAGCTATTGGAAATCAAAAGGGAGATACACAAAATAATGATGCTGAAGGAACTAATCTAGTATATGACGTTATTGTTTATCCAAAAAACAATACAGTATATGGAAAGATTAATATTTTAAAAAATGGTACAACCAAAGTAGATGGAACAGAACAAGTAACTCAATTAAATGGAGTAAAGTTCTTGCTTCAAAAATACAATGGTACATCATGGGAAAATTATCATAGAAGAGGAAGTACTGCCGATATAGAATTACTTACAGCTAATGGTGGAGAAGCTAATCTTTCAAATATACCAGCTGGAACATATAGATTTGTGGAAACAGATATAGGGCCAGCGAATGCAGGATATATTTTAGATAATAAAACCGGACATGAATTTTCTGTTAGGTTAGGTAATGGAGCAGGTGAGGACCCGGATAAAACTTATGTGGTAGTACCAGGAGATAGTGGTGATAGTGTTGAAGAATTAGAAAATACAATCACAATTAACAACGAAAAACCAACAATATCAAAGACAATAACAAATGTGTTTAGACCAAATTCTAACCCAAATAAGAATACAGCAAAAGATAATCCAAATAATGATAATACAACCGATACAGTTCATGAGTATAGTGGTGATATTGGAGATACAGTTACATATAGAGTAGTTGCAGATGTGCCAAAATCAGTTGCTGATTTAGCTACATATCAAATCAAAGAAACATTATCAGCTGGACTTACAAAGAGTATTCCATCAGTAATTATCACTGGATTAACATCTGGAACTGATTATACAATTGAAGATCCAGAAACTTCATTTACAGTAACATTTACAGAAGCAGGGAAGCAAAAGTTAGCAAATATGTCTTCTATTGTAATGACATATAACGCAACAATCAATGCAGAGGCAGATGCTACTGGAACTGGAAATACATCTACATCTGAATTGAAATACTCAAATATAGTTGCAACTAACTACAATGGAGATGCAAACCCTGAAGCATCTACATCAACAAGTACAGCTACTGCAACTGCTACAGCCAAAGTGTATACAGGTGGATTTTATATTCACAAAGTAAATGCTTCAAATCAGCCGATTACTGGCTCAAGTGCAATTTTTAAAATTTCTAATGCTCAGAATAATGCTACATTTTTAAAGGATACTAATGGAAATGAAATTACATTAACAACAGATCCTACAACTGGTGCTGTTTCTTATAAAGGTCTTACATATGGTACATATTATTTAGTTGAAGTTCAAGCACCAATTGATACTACTGATGGTAAATCATACAACTTATTAAATAAATCAGTAGAATTTACTGTTGGTGCAACAACATATGATGATGCAAATGCATATGATGTTGTAAACAAGAAAGGAACAATACTTCCAACTACAGGTGGTATTGGTGCAGTTTTACTAGTTGTATTAGGTATTACACTAGTTGCAACTGGAGTTATAGTTAATAAAAAGAGTGAAGAAAAATAGCATTTAAATATGTAAAGCCACTTATTATTGAGTGGCTTTACGTTTATTGATGGAGAGCGAATTGAAGAAGAAGTTTTTTTTCAATTTCCTTATTATCATTGGAATAGTATTAATTTCTTATCCTATTATTTCTAACTTTGTAAATGGATTTACAAATACTAAGGTTATTTCAAAATATGAAATGAATGTGGATAAGCTTTCAGATAAAGAAAAGGAAAATGAATTAAGAAAAGCAATTGAATATAATCAAGAATTGAAGATGGATACATATATAGATGTGTCATTAAATAATAGCAAAAATGAACAGTTACCAAACTATATTAATTTACTTGACTTAGGAAATATTATAGGTTATATAAGCATTCCTAAAATAGATATCAATCTTCCTATTTATCATGGTATTTCCGAAGATGTACTTCAAAATGGAGTTGGTCATGTTGATTCATCTTCTCTTCCTGTTGGAGGAGAAGGTACGCATGCCGTTCTTGCGGGACATTCGGGATTGGCACAAATAAAGGTGTTTGATGATATCGATAAACTTGAAATTGATGATGTTTTTTACATTAAAGTTTTGGATAATGTTCTTGCATACAAAGTAGATAATATTTCTATCGTTGAACCAGACGACACCAAGGCGGTTAGTCTTGAAGAAAACAAAGATTACGTGACACTTGTGACATGTACGCCAAGGGTTTTAAACACTCATAGGTTACTTGTTAGAGGAACTAGAGTATCTGCTTCTGAAATAGAAAATGATAGAGTTAAAGATACTCAAAATAGTATGGATGCTATTAGAAAGTATAGTAAGAGCAGTTTAGCTTCTGTTGTGTTATCTATTACAATTCTTATTTTGATTATTCTACTGATTCTAGTCCATTTTTTAAATAAAGTTAAAGACAATGTAGTAGAAAAGGATGCAAAAGAAACCAATGATGTTAGCATTAACGAACAAAATGATGATGAGTATATACTAGTTACTGAATATGAATATAATTCTAAGCGTTTGAACGAAAGAGAAAATAAAAAGAAAAAACCACATCAAAGAAATAAAGATAGGAAGAAATAGTGAAAATTAGAATAAAGAAAGTAATTGGAAATAGTTTAATATTTTTAGGTATTATAATAATTGTCATTCCGTTCGTTTTTAGATTAATTACTACATTAAAGATTAGTGGCGAAGTAGCAAAATTTGAAAAAGAGATTGAACTTTTTAAAGACCAAACTGCTGAAACTGATAATCTTAACCTAGAAGAATTAAGAAAGGTAATGGAAGAATATAATAAAGATTTACTAGTTAATGGTCAAGAAATATCAGATCCTTTCTCATTTCAAAAGCTTGACTTTGATATGAGAAGTTATGGTATTGAAAATAACATTGTAGCTGAAATTAAGATAGAAAGACTTAATCTAAAAGTTCCAATTTATTTGGGAGCAACAGAGGAAAATTTAAACAAAGGTTTAGCACACTTGTCACATACGTCATTACCATTGGGAGAAAAAACGTCAAATGTTGTTGTGGCTGGACATAGGGGGCTAATAAGGCACAAAATGTTTAGACATCTCGATAAGTTACAGCAAGGCGATGAAATTGTGATAACGAATTTTTGGGAAGAATTAAGATATAAAGTAATTAAGTACGAAATAATCTCTCCAGATGAAGTCTCGAAAGTATTAATTCAAGACGGAAAAGATATGATTACATTAATAACCTGTCATCCATTTAGAGTAAATACGCAAAGATTAGTTGTGTATTGTGAAAGAATATAGCTTGTTAGGTTATTCAGAATAATTGTAATCCCCATCTCAATTAATCAAATGATTAATGAGATGGGGGATTGTTTTTTGTACGAATGTGGATTAGATTAGTATTATTTGGGGTTTATGTAGTAAAAAAGCTTGATTTTTGTGATAAATATGGTATAATAAAAAAGCTGTTTATGAGAAATAGCTATTAAACAGAGGTTTGGAGGAATTATAATGAGTGTAAAAGTAGAAAAGACAGATAATAAAAATGAGGTAAAACTTGAAATTACTGTTGATTCAAAGGTTTTTGATGAAGGTATAATGAAAGTATTTAACAAAAATTCAAAATACTTCAATGTACCAGGATTTAGAAAAGGAAAGGCACCATTCAAAGTTGTAGAAAGATACTATGGTATAGAAATTTTTTATGAGGATACATTTAATGATGTAGCTACAAAGGCATATGAGGATGCTATCAAATCAGAAAAGCTTGAGATTGTTAGCAAGCCAGAAATAGATGTTGTTCAAATGGAAAAAGGTAAAGACTTGATATTTACTGCTACAGTTAACACAAAGCCAGAAGTTAAGCTTGGAAATTACAAAGGTGTTAATGTAGAAAAAGTTGAAACAAAAATTACAGCCAAAGATGTTAATGCAGAACTAGAATCAATGGCTGAAAGAAATGCTAGAATGGTTAGCGTAAAAAGAGCTGCTAAAAATGGAGATACTGTTACTATTGATTATATTGGTACAGTTGATGGTGTCGCATTTGATGGTGGAAGAGCTGAAAATTATGACTTGACTCTTGGAAGTAATACATTTATTCCAGGATTTGAAGATCAAGTTGTTGGAATGAAAAATGATGAAGTAAAAGATATCAAAGTTAAGTTTCCAGATGAGTACTTTTCAAAAGATTTAGCTGGTAAAGAAGCAAACTTTAATGTTACGGTACATGAAATAAAAGAAAAGGAACTTCCAAAAATTGATGATGAATTTGCAAAAGATGTTAGCGAGTTCGATACTCTAAAAGAATTAAAAGATGATATAAAAGCTAAGAAAGAAAAAGAAAACGAAGAAAAGAGCAAAAGAGCAGTTGAGGAAAGCTGCATTAAAGCGGTTGTTGATGATATTAAAGTTGATATACCTACAGGAATGATTGAATTAGAACTTGATAATATGCAAGAAGAAATGGACAGAAATCTTTCATATCAAGGATTTTCATTTGAGAAATATCTTCAAATGCTTGGAAAGACAGTTGCTCAATTTAGAAGTGAATCTAGAGAACAAGCTATTACATCAATAAAAACAAGACTAGCATTAGAGGCAATAGGTGATGAAGCAAAGATTAAGGTTTCTGAAAAAGAGATTGATGAAAAAATTGCTGAACTTGCAAAGGCATATGGAAGAAAAGAAGACGAATTAAAGAAAAATGATGATTTGGTTAAAAGCGTAGAATCAAATATTAAAACTGAAAAAACAGTACAATATATAGTGGACAATGCCAAAGTAAAAGTGGTTGAAGAAAGTAAAGAAGATGCTAAAAAAGAAGAAAAGACTGAGACTACTACCAAAAGTTCTACAAAAAAAACAACAAAAAAATAGTATATTAAAAAATCCTTAGATTAATCTAAGGATTTTTTTTGCAATAAACTCTGTTAAATTTAGATTAAGTTTATGATAAGTTCATGTTACTTTTGTGGTTTTGGTTTTATTTATAGATATAATTAATGTGATTTTATGTTTGGGGGACTATACTCATGACAATAGGTGAATGGATTAATTTAAAAATAAGTAGCTTATTCAATAAAAAACTTCCAGAGGCTGAACAAGCACAAAAAGAAATAGATAAAGTTTTGAATGATGAGGGAACTTCAGCTCAAAATAGTGCATTTGCGGAAACACTAAAAGATGATAATCTGGTTTATAGCACGGATAAATCTTTTACTCAAAAACTAAATGATTTAGTGGTAATGTATCAAAAAATAGAATCAGGATTAGATTCTAGAACTGGACATAGGGAGTTCTCTGATGAAGATATAATGAAGATTGTACTAGGGTCAAAACTTGAAAAACTGGGAATTTCAGGAGTACAAGCATTAGATTGGATTAAAGGCATTGGAAAAATTGCTGAAGAACCACCATTTTCATGGCCTGTACATTATTTAAGAGATGGAAAAACAGCTAGTGACACATTAGTTTTAATACCTGCTACAAGAGAGGCAGATATTATAGGTCTCCAAAATTCCGAAGGAGTGTTAGAGCTAAGAGAAGCCTTGAGAAATTCTGTAAGTTTGGTTGATGGAGATAGAGGGTTTGAAATAACTGCCAAATCTCTTGAAAAATATCATGGTGAAGATTGTACTGTAGACTATAGTTGCTTATATACTACTGAAGGTGATACTACAGTTTATGGCGTTAGAAAGACCTTTGATCCTGAAACTACATCAGAAAATGGTATACATCAAAGTTTGACTGTGACTAAAATTAAAGGACAGGTGGTGTCGCTTGAGGAAATTAGAGAAGGTTATTTAGAAGATAAAGATAATTATTATTTTAAGTCTTATAAAACTCCAGAAGGTGAAGGAGTACATGTTATATGTGGTAAAGTAAAAAGTCCTACTGGAGAATATGACATTTCATATGAAGATAAGAATTTAGGAGTACATTCATATGATTACTCTATAGCGAAACAATTATACGAAAAGGGATTATCATCTACATGTAAGGCTGGAAAGAAAATAATAACAGACTTATCAAATCAAATGAAAAAAGCATTATCATATGCACAAGAAATATAAATATAGGATGTTGAATGATGAAAAAGTATTATGAATTATCATACCCTCAAAAGTCAATTATGCTTACAGAAGGTTTCTATAAGCACACTTGTGTGAATAATATTTGTGGGACGGTAATTGTTAAAGGCAAAGTTAATTTTAAGTATCTTGAGAAAGCAATCAAATATGTTGTAAATAATAATCAAAATTTCTGGCTTCGATTTTCTCAAGTAAAAAGTGGAGTAAGGCAATATATAATTGAACCCTATGATTTTGATGTTTATGTTGAAGAACTTGATGATGAAAATGAACTTGAAAACTTAGAAAGGAAATTATCAGGACGTGTTTTTGATGTGTTCGATTCTATGTTATTCGAGTTTAGAATGTATAATTGCAACAATAGTTATGGAGGTTTTGTATTAAATATCCATCACTTAATATCGGATAGTTGGACATTAGGCCTTGTAGCAAGGGAAGTTATGGAAATATATGAAAAACTATCTAAAAATGAAGTTGCAAATATAGATGGAATATATAATTATATAGATTATATAAATACAGAAGATGAGTATAGAAGTAGTTCAAAATATTTCAAAGATAAAGAATTTTGGACGAATATGATTAACAGAGAAGTTAATCCTGCAGAACTTCCTTCGGATGTTTTCAATAACGGCATAAAAGCCACTTCAATAGGTGAAAGATTAATTTTTTCAATTTCTAAAAATAAAATGAAATTGATTTCTCAGTTTTGCGCTCAAAATAAGACATCTGTTTTTAATTTCTTGATGGCAGTTTATTCTATATATATATCTAAAATAATTAATTCTAATAATTTTTCAGTTGGAACTCCTATATTAAATAGAACTAATTATAAAGAAAAAAACATGATGGGAATGTTTATTAACATCATTCCGTTCTTTTTTGATATAGATAAAAGTAAAACATTTATGGAATATATTGGTAGTATGTCCCAAACTACCATATCTATGTTAAGACATCAAAGGTACCCATATCAATTGATGCTTGAAGATCTTAGAAAAAAAGACTCTACTACACCAAACTTATATAATATTGTAATATCATATCAGATTACAAGCACTAATAATGGTACAGGGTTTGATTATACAACTAGATGGGATTTTAGTGGACATGTAGCTGATGATCTTACGATTCAATTTCTCGATTTGAATGAAGATAATAAGCTTAACGTAATGTATGATTATAAAAAACTGAAGTATTCAAGCGATTATATTAGAAATATTCATTCGAGAATTTTAGAAATAATTAATCAAGTCCTTGATAATCCTGAAATTGAATTGTCTGCAATAGAGGTCACAAACAAATATGAAAGAAATAAAATTTTAAATAAATTTAATGATACTTATATTAAATATAATAAGAACAATAATGTTGTAAAACAGTTTGAAAATGTAGTCAAAAAATATTCTAAAAAAATTGCTATTATTTCAAATGAAAAAGAATATACATATGAAGAATTAGATGAAAAATCATCTAGACTTGCCACGTATCTAATAAAACAAGGAATAAAAAATCAAGATATAGTTGGTATTATGGTAAATAGGAGTTTTGAATTATGTGTAGGGTTATTAGCGATTTTAAAAGCAGGAGCAACGTATCTTCCAATTGATCCAGAATATCCTATTGATAGAATTGAGTACATGCTTGAGGATAGCAATGCTCAAAGACTTCTTGTAAATAACAATACTTGTGATGCAATTGAATCCTTTGATGGAAAAATAAATATATCGGAAAGCAAAGTTTATAAAGATAATGAAATTGACTCAATAAAGATAGTGATTAATCCAGAAGATTTGATGTATTTAATATATACATCAGGGTCTACAGGAAAGCCAAAAGGTGTGATGCTTAAACATAAAAATATTATTAATTTCCTACTTGGAACAAAAAGAGTGATTGATTTTCATCCTGAGAAGATTATGTGTTCAATTACTACTGTTTGCTTTGACATATTTGTTCTAGAATTTTGGGGAGCACTTACATCCGGTATGACAGTTGTTCTTGCAAATGAAAAAGAACAATCAGATTTTAAAAAGTTGAATAAACTATGCTTAAACAATAGTGTTGATATGATTCAAACAACACCATCAAGATTTATGCATATGATTGAAGTCCTAGAAAATGTTGATGAAAATTTATTTGATAAATTAAAGGACATAATGGTTGGAGGAGAAGGCCTACCTAAAGCCTTAGTTGAGAAATTTTTTAACATTACAAATGCTAACGTATTCAACATGTATGGCCCAACTGAAACGGCTGTATGGTCAACTATTAAACAGATAAAAAATCTTGATATTAATATTGGTAATCCTATTTCCAATACAGTATGTTATATTTTGAATGATGATAGGAATCTATTGCCACCTAATGTTCCCGGAGAGTTATACATTGGTGGAGATGGTGTCTCAAGAGGATATCATAATAGAAAAGATCTTACAAATGAAAAGTTTATCTATTCACCATATAATCATAAAGAAAAAATATATAATACTAATGATTTAGCGTATTTTACTGAAAATGGTGAGCTCGTACATCTTGGAAGAACAGATTTCCAAGTAAAAATACGTGGATATCGTATTGAGCTTGAAGAAATAGAAAATAGATTAATTAAATATGATGGAATAAAAAATGTAGTAGTAGTAGCAGATGATAGTCAAAAGTACTTGATATGCTATTATACTTCTGATAATGAAATCGATACCAAGGAAGTATCAAATTTTCTATTAAAAGATTTACCAAATTATATGATACCATCGATTTATCATAGAATGAAAGCATTTCCACTTACACCAAATGGTAAACTAGATAGAAAGAAACTCCCTAAAATAGAACTTAAACAAACTAAATCTGAATCATATGAAACAAAAACGGAAAAGCTTCTTTCAAAAGTTATAGCTGAAGTATTAAATGAAGAAAAGTTATCAGTTGAAAACATAGATATTAATACACCATTTATTGTTCTAGGACTTGATTCTCTTGGAATAATTCAAGTGCAAACAAAGCTTTTGCAATATCATTATATTTTAAATACTCAAGATTTTTATAAATATAATACTATAAAGTTACTAGGTGAAAATATTGATAATAATATATATACATATAAAGAACAAGACGTTCAAGTTCCAATAAGATTTAGACATACATATGACGATATATTATCCAAAATTGAAAACAAGGTATCTGATTCTAGGTATTTAGGAAATGTTTTTTTAACAGGAGCAAATGGATTTATTGGTGTACACATTCTTCACGAACTAATTAAAAAAACCAATATTGATATTTATTGCTTAGTAAGAGGAAAGAAAGATTATCCATCAGCCGAAAGACTTGTTCAAAAATATAAATTTTATTATTATGAGGATATCACCCCGTTATTAAACAATCGTATTTTTGTTTTTGATGGTAGCATAGTTAAAGATAATCTTGGATTAAAAAAATCTGATTTAAGTATTATAAGTGATAATGTCACAACTATTATTCACACAGCTGCTAGAGTTAAACACTATGGAGATTATGATGAGTTTAATGTGATTAATACCGGCGGAACTCAGAATATGCTTGAGTTTGCGTATAATAATAAAATGAGATTTATTCATATTTCGTCAATAAGCGTATCTGGAAACTATTTGGTAAAACAAGATAATAGAAATGTTGATTTTACGGAGAATGATTTATATATAGGTCAAAAGTATACTGATAATGTATATGTCAATAGTAAATTTGAGGCTGAGAAAAAAGTATTTGAATATATGGAAAAAGGTTTAGATGCTCAAATCCATAGAATTGGAATATTATCTGGTAGATACAGTGACGGAGTCTTTCAAGATAATATTAGTGAAAATGCATTTTATAGTAGAATAAAATCTATTATAGAATTAGGTGCAGTATCTGAAAAAATGGTTAATCAAGAGATTGAGTTTACACCTGTTGATCTATGTGCTCGAGATATTGTTGCACTTAGTAAAAACAAAATTGCTGATAATAGAGTATTCCATTTATTTGATCATCATTTTGTTACAATCGGTGATGTGATAGAAGTACTTAAAATGTTTGGTGTAGATGTTGAGGTGTTATCAGATAGAGCATTTAAAAATGTTGTTTTGAATGAATCTAAAGTGTCTAATAATTTAAATTTATTAGGTATAATAAATGATATTGGAAATCTAGATGATGATATGATTTTAAATTATAATTATACTGTAAATATAAAGTCTGATTTCACTCAAAAATATTTACATTTACTAAAATGTGACTGGAATAAAATTGATAAAAAATATCTTAAAAAAATTGTAAAATATATGGAAGAAGTTGGATTTATTTAATTATGGAGGTTAAATTGAAAAAGAATAATAGAAAAGTTTCTTTAAGTACATTATTATCATTCACGTATGCAGCTATTATGTTTATCATTACTTTTTTCCTTTCGCGTATAGTTCCAATAGTATTGAATTATGGACCTGAAAGTATAAATACAGAATTTGATATTCAAATGTCATATATATCATATAATTCACAATTCGTGATTATTTCAATAGTTATAGGACTATTAATTATTGCTACGATTAAATTCTTTTTACGAGATGTAGATAGATATGTTTATAAAAAAGAAAATGGAGAGAATATAGATAGTGAATTAATTGCTAGAGTCAGAAAGGTTTGTTTAAATTTGCCTTTGGCACTTTTGAATTTTGAGATGTTTATGCCATCTATTGTTGCAGCAGTTATATTATCTGTTACTGGTAGTCATTCGCTAATTATGATAGCGAAAATAGTTATGTTGATTTTATCATTCAGTTTAATGCTAGCAGTAGTTTCGTTTATATTAACTAAAAATAAATTTGATCAAATATTAACGTATACTTATAGTGATGGTGTTAATTTAGGAAGAAGAATTATAGTAAAAAACATGATGTCCATACTTTTAGTATCTACATTTGTTGGTTGTACATGTTTCTTTGTTTTAGCGGGTTATGCTACTAGTGTTATTGAAAAAGAAGATGCCTATTTTGATTTGTATCATACTGAGCTTGAAAATACATTTTCTCCAGATACTATTTATTCAAAAGACGACATTATAGCTAAAGCCAAAAGTCTTAAATTATTTGATAACAAAGAAAGAGTATTTGCAGTAGATTCAAATGGGGAAGTAATAACAATAAAAGGAGATCCAATTAGTAATTTCGCAACAGAGTATCTTAAGCAAATTGCTATTAAATATGAGGGAAGATTATATGAAAGCTATGGAACAGATATACAAGGAAGCATGATCAAAGTAAGGACAGACGAGGGAGAATATTATGTTGGTGTTATGTATGAGATAATTGCATACAAAACTCTTAAATATATTCTAATGACAACCCTATTTTTAATAGTAGATTTTATTGTAATTACACGTGTATATGGAAATTGGATATCTAATAGTTTGAAACAAGTGCATGAAGGTTTTGAGGGTATTATTAAAGATATAGATAGAAAAACACCATTGCCAGCTGTTGCAAATGATGAGATAGGAGATTTGGTTATTGCATTCAATGATATTCAAAAATTGAATAGCACTTATATCGATGACATAAAAGATAAGCAAAATATGCTAATTGAAAGAGAAAGACTTGCCTCCTTAGGACAGATGGTTGGAGGTATTGCACATAGCATGAAGACACCAATTTTCTCAATATCGGGTGGTATAGAAGGATTAAATGATCTAGTAAATGAGTTCGATAATTCAATAGAAGACCCAACAGTTAATAATCAAGATATGCATGAAATTGCTGGAGATATGAGAATTTGGCTTGAAAAGATGAAGGGACAGTTAGCATATATGTCTGAGGTCATAACTGCTGTTAAAGGTCAAGCAGTTAATTTATCAGGAGATGATGCTGTCGAGTATACTATTCGAGAGTTATTCGGACATATTTCAATTCTTATGAAACATGAACTACAAAGTGCTTTGGTTAATTTGAATATTGTAAATGAAGTTCCTGATTCTATAGTGCTTAAAGGTAATATCAATAGTTTAGTACAAGTATTAAATAATTTGCTTTCTAATGCAATACAAGCATCAATTGATGCTGCAGATAAAACGATTGATCTAACTGCTAAAATTGAAAATAAATATATTATTATTTCAGTGAGAGATTATGGACCAGGTTTACCAGAAGCAGTTAAGGATAAATTGTTTAAAGAAATGATAACTACTAAAGGAAAGAATGGAACAGGACTTGGAGTGTTTATGTCGTACTCTATAATTAAGGGTAAGTTTAATGGAGACATTAAATATTCTTCTGAGCCAGGAAAAGGAACAGAATTTGATATTTATCTACCTTTTTAGTATAATTGATATATCATATACAAAAGTTTTTTTTGGAGGGTACTATGAGGCATTTGTCTAAAGAAGCGGAAGGAAATAATAGAGATTATAAAATAATTGCAGTAGATGATGAAATTGGAATTATTGATTCACTTTCAGTTTTTTTAAAACATTCTGGATATAGTCTTGTGGGTGTTACTGACCCATATGTGGCGATTGAAAAAGTAAAAAAAGAGCATTATGATTTGATGCTACTGGACTTTATGATGACACCAATACATGGTGATACTGTTGTAGAGGAAATAAGAAAGTTCAATAAAGAATTATATATTATTCTTCTTACTGGACATAAGGACTTAGTACCACCGCTTGAAACCATAAAGAAATTATCAATTCAAGCATATTGTGAAAAAGAGGACAAGTTTGATCAGCTATTGTTGTTAATTGAGTCAGCCTTCAAATCAATTGAACAAATGAAAATGATTAAAGATATGAATGATAAACTTGCAAAATCTCAAGAACAACTTGAAAAAGCATATCTTGAGACTATTGAAATTTTAAGATATACGGTTGAAGCAAAAGACTCTTATACAAGAGGCCATTCAGATAGAGTGTCTGCATTTTCAGTTTTGATTGGTGAAGAATTAGGATTATTTGATAAAGATATAAGAACCTTAAAAATAGGTGGACTATTTCATGATATTGGTAAAATTGGAATTCCTGACACAATTCTTTTAAAGAAAGCAAATCTTACAGAAGATGAGTATAATGAAATAAAGAAACATCCATCAATTGGAAAGCAAATCATTTCGAATGCTACAATTTTTAGAGATATAGTGCCAATTGTATATTATCATCATGAACGATATGATGGTAAAGGATATCCAACTCATATCAAAGGAAAGGATATTCCATTTTTAGCAAGAGTAGTGGCAGTTGCAGATGCATTTGATGCCATGACATCAAGGAGATCTTATAGAGACGAATTGGATTTTGAAATAGTTAAAGAAACTATTAGAAAATGTAAAGGAACTCAATTTGATCCTGAAGTTGCAGATGCATTTTTGAGAGTGCTTGATAATAAGTTTGATAAAATCATGGAAATAAAAACAAAATTTCCAGGATAAAGAATTAAATAAATATATGAAGAAAGCTTGTTTTTTGATATAATGTCAATAACAAGTTTTTTTTGAGGGAAAATATGGATGGTATTATTTTAATTAATAAAGAAATAGGATATACATCTCAAGATGTAGTATCTAAGGTGAAGAAAGTATTAAACATCAAAAAAGCAGGTCATACAGGGACATTAGATCCTATGGCTGAGGGAGTATTGCCTATTCTGATTGGAAACTATACTAAATTGTCAAAATACTTAATAGAACATGATAAAAAATATATAGCTACTATTAAATTAGGCCAAAAGAGAGACACTGGAGATTCTGAAGGAAAAGTAATTGAAGAGAGAGAAGTAAAGGCTTTATCTGAGGATGAAATAAACAGTGTATTAAAAAGTTTTGTGGGGAAATCTTTGCAAAAACCTCCTATGTATTCGGCAATTAAGATTAATGGAAAAAAATTATATGAATATGCTCGAGAGGGCATTGAAATAGATGTACCATCAAGAGAAATAGAAATATATGAAATAGAATTGTTAGAATTTTCTTTAGATGAAATATCTTTTGAAGTAAAATGTTCAAAAGGAACATACATTAGGACTCTATGCGAAGATATTTCTCAAAAACTTAATATGGTTGGATATATGAAAAGACTAAAAAGAGTCGAAGTTGATAAATTTAGAATAGAAGATGCTTTAACACTAGAAGAAGTTGATTGTAATAAAGAAAAATTACAAGAAATGCCTGCATTTATAACTATGGAAAGCTATTTTAGTAATTTAGCTAAAATAGAATTAGATGAAAAAACTAAATTTTTAAATGGACAATTATTAGATTACGATTTAGCAGATGGAATATATAATGTATATGAAAAAAATAAGTATCTTGGAATAGGTATTGTGAAGAATAAAAAATTAAAAAGAGATATAGTTATTTGATGAAATGATATAGATAAATAGCAATAAATATGATATATTGGTGTGGTAAACAATAAGATAGAAAGGAGAAATGATTGTAAAATCATTTTAATATACATATGAGAATATTAGCGGTTGGAGATATAGTTGGAAGAGTTGGATTAGACACACTTAAAGAAAAGTTGCCAAATATAGTAAAAGAAAACTACATTGATTTTATTATAGTCAATGCAGAAAATGCTGCTGATGGATTTGGTCTTACTGAAAAGATGTTTAAAGAAATTCTTTCACTTAATGTTGATTGTGTTACGATGGGAAATCATACATGGGCTAAGAAAGACATTTTTGGCTTTATTGATAATAAACATATTATTAGGCCTGCAAATTATTCTGAAGGAGTAGTTGGAAGAGGTTATGAAATATATGAATGTAAGGGTAAAAAGATACTTGTCATGAGTTTGATTGGTAGAGTTACTATGCCTGTACTTTCAGAAAATCCATTTATTGAGGCCAAAAAAATAATAGAAAATAATAAAGAAAACGTTGATATTATAATTGCAGATTTTCATGGCGAAGCAACTGCAGAGAAAGCTGCTTTTGCATATTATCTAGATGGTGAAGCAAATATTGTTTTTGGAACACACACTCATGTACAAACGGCAGATGAAAGAATCCTAGATAATGGGACTGCATTTATTTCAGATATAGGAATGACAGGCCCTAAAAGGTCTATAATTGGAATGGACATAGAAGTATCATTTAAAAGATTTCTAACTTCAATTCCGGAAAAGTATAAAACCGCCGAAGGTGAAGGAATGCTTTGTGGAGTTATATTTGATTTAGATAATGAAAATAATAATGTTAGAGAGATAAAAAGGATTTGTTGTTAAATGGAACAATTAATTAGCAATGTTTTAGAAAAAATGAGCGAAATAGAATACGGTTGGGTTGACAGAAATGGTGAAATTCATAAAAAGGCCAAAAAGACTTTTTTTCTTAATAATTATCATCTTCAATCTATAGATGAAACTCTTGGATATAAAGTAGGTACATGTTGGGAACAAGTTGAACTTGCTAGATATTATTTAGAAAAAGAAGACGTTCATGTTGACTCGTATTTTGTTATGTATGATGATGACAGTAAGATTGCGAGACATACGATTGCTGTTGCAAATTTATATGGCAAATATTGGTGGGTGGAAAATGCATGGAAACGACTTGGAAATTATACATTTTTTGATTCACCAGAGGAAATATTAGATAAGCTAATTGAAATGTATCCTCGAATGTACAAAATAGATAACTTTGATTATGATAAGATTGAAATCTATAAATATCCCAAACCAATGGTAGGACTTTCATTTGATGAATTTACCGAATTTTGTAGAAACCAAGATGAAATAATACTAGATGGTTATTATATTCATAAACTAAAAGAATTCTATGTTCAAGCTGCTAAAGGACTTTTTGTAGACGATATTGAGAAGAAAGATGATTATACCGTAGTTTCAAGCCATTACATTAAAGATTATGATGTTAATTATATTACTGATATTATTGAAAATGAGGGTTTTGAAAATATAGAAAAAACAGTAGAAAAAGAGATGCTATATAGAGATGCGAGTGAATGCTATCTTGTATGTTCTGATACTCATTTATATCAAAGGAAAGAAAGAGTTTTCCCTAAAACAAAATATGATAAGGTTTCAGAAGAAGTTTGGATGATTTATAATGACTTTTATAAATTAAAGGACATAGATTATAAATCAAATTATGAAATAGAAATTGAAAAAACAGTAGATATGGATGTTATAGCAGACGTTTTTGAAAGAAGTTTTAAATCATCAAATGAAAAAGATCCATATAATGAGATTGATTTTGCGGGATATTACAAGATGTTTGAAAAATATACTGGTCCAGCAAATCAACAGTATAAACATGATTTTTATTTGATTAAATGCGACTTAGATGTGTGTGGATGCTTTATTCTTTTATACGACGATAGAATTCTAGGTATTTATGGATTAGCTATAATGGAAAAATACAGAGAAAAAGGAATAGGCAAAATAATACTTCAAAAGATATTAAATAAATGTATACATATGAATAAAAGAGTAGCCTTTTTACAAACGGAAAAAGGAGCATATACCGAAAAATTTTATAAAGATTTTGGATTTAAGACTATACTAGAAGCTGTTTTCTATCAAAAAAAGAAAACTCCTAAATCAACTAGCTTATTTGGAATCTAATAATTAATTGAGAGGAGAAAAGATATGGATAAGAAAAAATTTTATATAACAACGCCTATATTCTATCCTAGTGGAAAATTTCATATAGGTACGGCATATTGTGTAACGCTTACTGATTGCATTAGAAGATACAAAAAGGAAAGAGGCTATGACACATATATGCTTACGGGGTTGGATGAACATGGTCAAAAGATACAAAGTGTTGCAGAGAAAAATGGAATTACTCCACAAGAGCATGTTGATAATATGGCCAAAAATGCCAAAGAATTATGGAAATTGATGGATATTGGCTATGATGATTTTATTAGAACTACTGAACAAAGACACATTGACATTGTTCAAAATATAGTGAAAAAATATATTGATAATGGAGATATATACAAGGGAGAATATACTGGATGGTATTGTATGCCTTGCGAGAATTATTTCACAGATACACAACTTGTAGATGGAAAATGTCCAGATTGTGGTAGAGAAGTAAAAAAGATGAAGGAAGAAGCATACTTTTTCAATATGAAAAAATATGAAGGGTGGATTAGGGAATTCTATAATGAGCATCCTGACTTTATTGTTCCTGAATCTAGGAAAAATGAAATTTTCAAAAATTTCATAGATCCAGGGCTTGAGGATTTGTGCATTAGTAGATGTACATTTGACTGGGGAATTCCACTACCAAATGATCCAAAACATGTACTCTATGTATGGCTTGATGCACTTACAAATTATATTTCTGCACTTGGGTATTCTTCAGAAAATGATGAATTGTTTAAAAAATACTGGCCAGCTGACCTTCATGTTGTAGGAAAAGAAATAATCAGATTTCACGGTATTTATTGGCCTATATTTATTCATGCACTTGGAATAGAACTACCAAAGAAGTTATATGCTCATAGTTGGATAGTTATGAAAGATGGAAAGATGTCTAAGTCTGTTGGTAATGTCGTTTATCCAGAGGATTTGATATCTAGATATGGATTAGACGCCACGAAATATTACTTGCTAAGGATGATGAGCTTTGCACAAGATTCAATGTTTACTCCAGAAGATTTTGTTGAAAGATATAATGCTGATTTGGCAAATGACTTGGGTAATTTATTAAATAGAACTATAGGAATGATTAATAAATACTTCGATGGAGTTATACCTACAGAATTTAGTTATAAAACAGAGTTTGATGATAGTTTGAGAGAATTTGCGATAGAGCAAATTAATGAAGTGGAAAACAAGATGGATGAATATCATGTTTCAGAAGCAATTCAGGCACTTTGGAAATATATATCAAGAGTGAATAAATATATTGATGAAACTACACCATGGATTCTTGCAAAAGAAGAAAACAAAGAACCTCTAATGGCAGTTATGTATAACTTAGCAGAAGCACTTAGAAAAATAGCAATTATGTGCAAACCATTTATAGCCAATTCTGCAAAGGAAATACTAAGTCAATTAGGTATTGATGATGAAGATGCTACATGGGATAATTTGAGAGAGTTTAATACTATTAAACCAAATACCAAAGTTGTCTCTCAAGGAAAACCATTATTTGTAAGACTAGAAAAGGATGAAATAGAATATATTAAAGACAAGATGCATTCATAAAAAGGAGGAATTTATTTAATGAATGATTTAAAAAAATATATAAGGACTATTCCTGACTTTCCAAGCAAAGGAATAATGTTTAGAGACATTACGCCTGTTTTTAAAGATCCAGATGGAATGAAGCTAGTAATAGATACTATGGAAAATAATCTTAAAGATTTGGATTTTGATGTGATAGTTGGAGCTGAATCTAGAGGATTCTTGCTAGGAGCACCTATTGCATATAATATGCACAAATCATTTGTACCGGTTAGAAAAAAAGGAAAACTTCCTGGTGAAACGATTGAAGAATCATATGATTTGGAATATGGACATGCTACACTAGAAATACATAAGGATGCTGTTAAACCTGGTGATAGAGTCGTTATAGTGGATGATTTGATTGCAACTGGAGGTACGTTACAAGCTATTGTTAAGCTTATCGAGAGACTTGATGGTACTGTGGTAAGAATATCTTGTTTGATAGATTTACCAGATTTAAAAGGAAAAGAGAGATTGTCCAATTATGATGTTGTAACTTTTGTAGAATATGAAGGAGAGTAAATATGATTGGCATTATTGCAGCAGAATTTGAAGAAATGAGTGCAATTAAAGAGTATATGATTAATTGTACAGAGGAAATAATATATAATCTTAAGTTTTACAAAGGCATAATAAAAAACAAAGAGTGCGTTATAGTTCAATGTGGAGTTGGAAAAGTAAATGCTGCACGAACAACTCAAATTTTAATTGATAAATTTAATATTGATTATGTTATTAATATTGGTTCGGCTGGAAGTGTTACACATTCTCTTGATATTGGAGATATTGTAATTGGAAAAGAATTGGTTCAATATGATTTTGATATTACAGGAATTGGAAATTATGAGAAGGGTGAAATATTTGAAGTAGGGAAACTATTTCATTCCGATAAAAGATTAATAGAATTATGTTTAGAAGCAATTCAAATAGAAAATGATAATAAGAGTAAAATGTTACTTGGAAGAATTGGTACTGCTGACCTATTTTGTTCAGATCCCGAAATACATAAAAAGGTTAAAGAGGAGTTCGACATTCTATGTGTTGAGATGGAAGGGGCTGCAGTTGGACAAGTATGTATGTTAGATAATATTCCATTTTTAGTTATAAGAAGTATTTCAGATACACCAAATGGAAATAATAAAGTAGATTTTCATATTTATCTCGAACATGCTTCAAAAAAAGCAGCAGAGATATTATATAATTTAATAGAAAAAATTTAGGAGGTATTGATATGAGTGAAGAAATGATTGTTAGAAGATGTAAAAAATGTGGTGCTGTTGTAAAAGTATTAAAAGAATGTAATTGTGAATGTGGATTTGTATGTTGTGGTGAGAAGATGGACGTAGTTACACCAAATTCTGAAGATGCATCATTTGAAAAACACGTTCCTACATATGAAATTAAAGATGACAGAATATATGTAACTGTTAATCATGTTATGGAAGATGAGCATTACATTGAATGGATTAGTATAGTTAGCAATGGCAGAGAGTGTACAACATATTTTAAACCAGGAATGGAAGCAAAAACACATTTTAGATATGTACCTAATTCAACAATTTATGCTTATTGTAATAAACACTTATTATGGAAGACTGAGGTTCAATAATTACCTCACAACTTGACATAATATGGATAAGGGTATAAAATAATGTCTATAAAAAAGAGTAAATTGAGTAGTCGCTGATATGGAAGAAATGAAATATGAGAGGAAAGTCCGGGCTCCATAGAGCAATGATACTTGATAACGTCAAGCGGGGGCAACCCTAGGGAAAGTGCAACAGAAAACAACCGCCATATAATGGTAAGGGTGAAAAGGCGAGGTAAGAGCTCACCGGAAAGATAGTGATATCTTTTGTTCGTGTAAACCCTATCTGGAGCAACACCTTGTGTATTAGAAATATATTGACTGCTCGTCATTTTCTATTAGCACATGCGTGGCTTGAAACATATAGTGATATATGTTCTAGATAAATGACTATTCGCGACAGAACCCGGCTTATAGATTTACTCTTTTCTTAATTTTAAGACATTTAGAAATTTATTTGTAAAAAATGTAAAAAAAATGTAAAAAATACTTTACATTTTATGTATTTTTTGATATAACTACTTATGTAAATTGAGGGACATTATTAGTGATTTAGATAAAAGAGGGCAAAAAAGTTCTCTTATTTTCTATTTTAAAGGTTATATTCATATGATTCAATTTATAGCACAGTAGATTGGAGAGATTATAATGGAAAAACAGATCAAGCTTTTTTTAGAGTTTCTTGAAAACGACAAAAAGTTGTCACAGAATACTTTACAGTCATACAGAAGAGATATAGTTCAATTCAAAGAGTATTTGGATAAACAAGGATTAAACTATTTAAAAGTCGATGTAAATGACTTAGATAAGTATTTCGATTATTTGAAAGACCTAAACAAAAAGACATCTACTATTTCAAGAAATTTAGCCACAATTAGAGCATTTTATCAGTATCTAGTTAGAACTAAGAAGGTCAAAATAGATCCTACTATTGGTGTGCATTCACCAAAAGTTGAAAAAAAGGTTCCTAGTATACTTACTTCTGAAGAGGTAGAACTATTACTTGAACAACCTAAAACGGTTGATTTAAAAGGAATTAGAGATAAAGCTATGCTTGAATTTGCATATGCAACAGGAATGAGAGTTACAGAGATTATTTCTTTGGAAGTTTCTGATGTTAATTTAGAGCAAAGCTATGTTATTTGTAGAAATGGATTTAAAGCAAGAAATATACCTTTAGGTTCAATTTCACTTAAAGCTTTAAAAGATTATATGGAAAAGGCTAGACCTATTCTAATAAAAAATGAAGATGAGAAAACTTTGTTTGTTAATATAAATGGTAAAAAACTTACAAGACAAGGTTTTTGGAAAATTGTTAAATATTATAAAGAACAGGCTCATATTGAAAAAGATATTACACCACACGTTTTAAGACATTCTTTTGCAACACATTTGTTACAAAATGGTGCAGATCTTAAGGCAATTCAAACTATGCTTGGGCATTCAGATATTTCATCTACTCAAGTTTACATGCAATTTCAAAATGATGCTTTAAAAGATGTATATCAAAAGACACATCCTAGAGCATAATTAAATAAACTAAAGAAGAGGTGATACATATGAGTTCTGAAAAAGGAGTTACGTTAATTGCATTGGTAATAATTGGAGTGGTTTTTATAGTTGTATCAGCATTGGCAATTTGTCTAGCTGTTAAAGGCACAAATAAGAGTATAGAGCCAGCTTCTGTTTATGTTGAGCAAAAGGCTGTTGAAGAAGTACAGTAGTGTATTTAGATTTTATTACAAATGATTAAAATTTTGATAAAATTTTAAATTTCTATTGAAATTAAATTTTATTATATGTACAATATACAAGAAGAAAAAAATGGAGGGTAGAACAAATGAAGAATGAAAAAGGAATTACATTATTAGCATTAATAATAATTGTGGTAGTTATAGTTATTATTGGTGCAATATCAGTTATGGTTTTTAGAAATGGAAAGAATGTTGACGAAGGTACACCTGAAGAGGAGTTTGCTAGAGTTAGTGAAGAACTACAAGGTTCTGAAAATCAATATTTACCAGATGAGTCAGCTACTGCAGATCCAGAAATAGATATTGACAAAGAATTAGAAGACTTTAATGATACAGAAATCAATGAAGATGATAAAGCTAATGCAAATAGAATTGACCCAGATGAAGGCATAATAGACGAAAATGTTTAGTTTTATGAATATAATAATGAAAAGTATATCTAGAGTAAGTTATCATTATAATGATGACTTCAATAGGTGTGTAGATAATGTTTAAATTTAAAAGGGATTATTGCGTAATCCCTTTTTTGTTTTATAGAAAATGCGTACAACTTTTCTATAAGACATAGATTTCAGCAACATTGTACATAAATTTTGCTATGTAAAATAAAAGAAAGGAGTTTATTTATGGAGAAATTAGCTATCTTGGATTGTGGAGGACAATATACTAAAGTTATTGATAGAAGAATTAGAGAACTTGGAGTAAAATCAGATATTTTTCCAATTAATGTAAGAGCAGAAAGTCTTGAAGAATATCAAGCAATAATATTGTCAGGAGGTCCTAATAACATAGGTCAAGATGAAAGATTATTTTTTGATTACAGAATATTTGAACTTGGAAAACCAGTACTTGGAATATGTTATGGAATGCAATTAATGTCAGACTATTTTAAAGGTGTTGTAGCTAGCAATGTAGTTAAAGAATATGGGCAAAACGAAATTGATATTGACAATACTTCATTACTATTTGATACACTATCACCAGTTCAAAAAGTTCTTATGAGCCATGGAGATACGGTTAAGGTACTTCCTGAAGGATTTAGAATAATTGGAAAGTCTGGAGAAGCTATTGCGGCAGTTGAAAATGAAGCTAAAAAATTGTATGGCGTACAGTTTCATCCAGAGGTAGATTTAACAGAAAATGGAATGACGATGTTAGAAAACTTTATAAGAAAGATTGCTCTTTATAAGGAAACATATGCATTAGACGATAGAGTAGAAACATCTATAAAAATGATACAAGAAAAAGTTGGAAATAAAAATGTTATTTGTTTAGTGAGCGGCGGAGTAGATTCGGCTGTTACTTGTGCATTGTTAATTAAAGCCTTAAATCCAGATCAAATATATGCGATCCATATTGATTCTGGGTTTATGAGAAAAAATGAAAGTGATTTGATTTGTGAAAATCTTAAGAAAATGGGATTAAAAAATCTAATAAGAGAAAATGCTAAAGATTTATTCTACTATAGTAAGGTAGTTGTAGACGGAAAAGAATTAGGACCTGTTGTTGAGACTATAGAACCGGAAGAGAAAAGAGCAATAATAGGCGATGTTTTCTTAAAAGTTACTAGTAATGTAATTAATAGACTTGGCCTAAATCCTGAGGAAACCTTTATTGCTCAAGGAACACTTAGACCTGATTTAATTGAAAGTGGAAATCCAGATATTAGTGGATTTGCTCATAAAATAAAGACCCATCATAATGATGTTGCTGCAGTTAGAAAAGCAAGAGAAAAAGGACTTATTATAGAAACTAATAGCGATTGGCATAAAGATGAAGTTAGAAAAGTAGCTAAAATGGTTGGATTAGATGATGAAATAGCGTATAGACAGCCATTTCCAGGACCTGGTCTTGCAATTAGATTAATAGGATTTGATAAAGAGAGTGCGTTAACTATTGAACCAGAAGATGTTGCTAAAATGGACGAATTAATGGCTAATACATCAAATGGATGTCAAATACTTCCATTAAGATCTGTTGGTGTGCAAGGTGATAGTAGAAGCTATAGAAACCTAGCAATTATGAGTGGCAATGGATTAAATTTGAACTGGGATGAAGTGGCGCCAAAATCAAAAGAAATAACTGACACAATTCATTCTATTAACAGAGTGGCATATATTTTAAATCGTAATAATGTAGAAAAAGATATACAATGCTTTGATATGAAAATTAATGAAGAAAATGTTGAGCTTCTCAGAGAAATAGATAGCATTGTTACTTCAAATATCAAAGGCAATAAGATAAGTCAAGTATTTGCAGTCCTTATTCCAGTTGGAAAAACAAATAAGTATTCAATTGCTATAAGAACATTTGTTACTAATGATTTTATGACTGGTAGACCAGCAATTATTGGTTCTGAAGTTGATAAAGAAACATTAAAAAAAGTAGTACAAGAAATAGAACAAAGATTTTCTGATAAAATTGAATATGTTTTGTATGATGTTACAAGTAAACCACCTGCAACGTGTGAATGGGAGTAAAAAATGTTTAATATAAATATTATTTGTGTTGGAAAGCTTAAGGAAAAATATTTAAAAGATGCAATAGATGAGTATTCTAAGAGACTATCTAAATATTGCGATTTGAAAATAATTGAAATACAAGATGAAGTGATACCTGATAAAGTTAATGATAAAATAGCACGAGAAATAAAGTCTAAAGAAGCTGCGAAAATTATTTCAAATATTAAAAAAGATGCTTATGTTATTTGCTTAGATTTAAAGGGAAAAGAAATGACATCGGTAGAATTTTCAGAAAAGATTGATAATATAAAAGTAAATGGATATAATAATGTCACTTTTATTATTGGTGGTAGTCTTGGAATAGGAAATGAAGTTATCGAAATTTGCAAAGAGAAAATTTGCTTTTCTAAAATGACATTTCCACATCAGTTGTTTAGGGTTTTTTTACTTGAACAGTTATTTAGGGGTTTTAAAATTTCTAATAATGAAAAGTATCATTTATAAAAGAAAAGGAGATTAATATGAAAAATAGGTTGTTGGCTATAGGCATGATTATTTTATTGTTAATTTCAACAGTTGTATTATCAGGATGCAATAAAATAAATGAAAATACTGAAGATTTAATAGAAGATAATAAAGCAATGGTAGATTATACATTTAAAGATTTATCATTTAAGTTACCACAAGATTTTACTAAAAGAGATGGTGAAAATACTGATACAGTAATTTACAATACTGAAGTAGTAAATGGAAAACTAAAGATTTTTTCGGTAGCTACTGTATCCTCAGAAGGTGTTGACTTTATCGAGACCGCAGCTGCCAGCCTAGGAGATTATGGTTTTGAATTAAGCGGATACGACCTTACATCTAAAAGTGAAACGAAATTAGAAGAAATAAATGGTATGAAGACTGTTTCGGTGGTTGTAAATTATCATAGCGATAGTGTTAATGGAGATGCGGTTGTTGAATACTGCTATGCACAAAAAGATGATACAGTCTATGTTATTTGTTGTGAAATCTTTACACAGAATGGTCAACAAGTTGAAACTAATGAATTTGAAGAAACATTTAAAGATGTAAAAAGTTCGATAAAATTATTATAAGCGATTATAAAAGGATAGGTTAAAAGGCTATCCTTTTTAAATGTAATTAAACTGAAATGTAAACTTAATGATGAGGTAATTGTATACTAAAAATAAGAAATATAGAATATAATTAGTGATTAATATAGGAGGAATATAAATTATGAGTGAAAATAATGATAACTTTAATGAACATGAAGATGTTGTAAAAGCTATTGAAGAAACTTTAAAATCAATTCTAGCATTGAAGGATATAGGAGGTAACGAGTAATGAGTGATGAAAAAGAAAACGTAAATTATGTTGTCCCTAATGAAGAAAGTTCTTCAATAGATAAAACGCTTAGTGAGCAAAGTGGTGTATTTGAAAATTTGCCAAAAAACATATCTTTCATGGAGAGAATTAGTGGTAGTGCTTATAGAGCAGCTTTAGACAATCTTGGTAAATTAATTTCAGCAGCTCGTGACTCTAAGAATAAAGTCGATGCGTTTGTTAAGACTCAAAAAGAAGAGTTAAGTAAAATTGCTGGAGAATTGGCTGCAAGAAGTCAAAGTTTGGATACTAGAGAAGAAGAGCTAAACAAAAGAGAAGAAGAATTAAATGCTTTAGCGGAGAAAATAAACGAATCAAGAAATGCATTGATAAGCCAAAGTGAATCTTTGGACGAGAGAGAAAGTGATGTATCTAGTTTGATGGAAAAAGCTGCAGAATTAGAAGCCGCATTTAGAGATAAAAATGGTATTAGTCCCGAGGCTCCTCAAGATTATTTGGTAAGAGATCAAAAAATTATAGAATATATGAAGACTTTGAAAGCAGAAGCTGATAGAATCTATGCACTTACAACAAGAAAAGGAGTTGAAGAAACTGAAGAAGATAAAAAAGTAAGAACTGAACACTATGAAGATCTTATGGCGTCATGGATTGGTGCTTGCTCAAATTATAGGGATAGCTTATCAGAACAAGAAGCTGCTATGATATCAGTTGGAGGAGAATCTTTATCTATGGCGATGTCAAAAATTGCAAAAGAAATGTTTCCAGGTTTCAGTGAAATTAGTAAAAGAGAGTATAGTACAGGTTCTAGTCTTCAAAGAGCAAGGGCTTTAGTTAATAGTAAAATTGATTTTGTGTATCTAAGACATAATGAAGAAAGAAGGATGGATAGACTTGCTAGGATGGCAAGTTTAGGATATGGTTTAGGCAAAGATAATGGACGTGACCTTGGTATTGATGTTTTGTTTGGAGCAGCAAATTTAGAAAGAAGATACGCTAATTTAGACAATGGCTCAAGAGTTCTTAAAGATGACGATATACTAAAGGCTACAGGCCCTGAGGAAAGTATTACTGATGTTGCTCAAGTTATTAATAATATAAAAGATGCAAGAGAAACTGAGCATGTTGAGGATGAAACAAAAGACGATGATGGATCAAGATAATAATTATGATGTGAAAAAGATTTTATTTTGAAAATGAGTAATTAAATTGTTATACTTTTTTAAAGAGCATGTTGTTGAATACATTACACGGAAATCTTAGAATATAGTTAAGAATTGGTGTGGGAAGAGAATAATGAAATTAAATCAAAATGATAGTAGAATTGTTAAAATGCTTCTTGAATTAGGGATGAAGGAAGATCTTTCAAAAAATCCTGATGCAGTTAGTAGAGTACTTGAGGTCGCTCATTCAAGTATAAGTGGATTGGATATTAATAATCCAGAACATGAAGCACGGAATTAGAGAAAAATTATCTAGTATTGTAGACGAAAAACACAGAATTAGGGGAACTAAGAGAGAACAAAAAGGAATGGATAGAATAACCGATACTAGGGGCATAGAGTATGATGCAACAAAATTTACATATGAATCTGAAAAGGTGATAGATGTAAACGAAAAGGGGCAAACTGTTGTTACTGAAAGAGAAATAAATACTTATGGTTTCGCAAATAGAACTCCGGGCTTTTTCCCGAGAGATATTGGATTAAATAAAATGCAATATCCAATTGGCCCAGTGCTAGGTTATCAATCTGAAAATCAAACATGTACTATAATTGAAGATGGAACAGAGATGGATTATAGTGTGACTCATTATGGTAGGACTTTTGTACCCTTAAATAAACATGAACTTAAAGTCGATATTACTAAAGGAAATTATTATGCACATTGCAGTGATTTAGGAAATCTTTATGAATATGGAATAGATGAGAAAATATCACAGCCAGTAGATGTTCTTACTGATATTGGAAAGTTCTTAAGAGTTAGCAGACAACCTGACTTAACTACAGCTAGTGTTAGAGTTGCGGTTGGAAATAATGATAAGCTAGAACGTCAAAGGGTTGATTTTGTGGATGGCAATATGCTATATAGTGATGGTTTACGTGATCTTCCAGATATAATTGTGACTGATGAAGATTTATCAAGAGTTGCATCTCAACAATTGCCTGCTTATCCAATCAATATGACAGATATACATAAAGTTATAGAAGAAGAAAAAAATCCTGAAGTAATTCAGAAAAAAGAAGAATTAACAGAGGAAGTAAAAAAACATAGAGAAAATAAGGAAGGACAACTAACATTTTTAACTGGTGGTAAGCTATCAAGATTAGCTACTAAAAATGGATTAATACCAGGAACGTATTCACCAGAACAGGTTGAATTAGACGACGGACAAGAATATAGTGGAAGATAATAATATAAAAAGATAAGCAGGAGATGCTTATCTTTTTTGTTGCATTATTATTCATTACTATATATAATTACAGCATAAATTTGCGAAAATTGTTAGGAGAATAATGGAAGATAAAGAACGTATAAGAATAATTCTTACAGATGATAATGTAGAAGAATCTATTAAAAATAATATGGATTATCTTATGGAAGTAATTCCTGAGATAAAGCCTATGATTGGATTTGATCACAAGCATCCACATCATCCACTTTCTGTATGGGACCATACAGTAGAAGTAATTAAAAACTTACAATCAAATGATTTTGAGCTTGTTTTAGCGGGGCTTCTTCATGATATAGGAAAACCTTTTCAATTCCAAGAAGGTGAGGTAAGGCATTTCCATGGTCATCCAAAGAAATCTGCTGAGATATCTGAAAGAGTATTAGATAGGCTAGACTTTGACTCGACTACAAAAAAGAATGTTGTTTATTTAGTGTTAACTCATGACACTGTTATTGATCCTGAAAATTTAGATAACACAATACCACTTATTAACAAGAGACTACAGCTACAATATGCAGATGCAAGAGCACATACGCCAAGTACCGTGCCAAAGAGAGTAGCATTATTAAATGATATTAAAAGAAGAATAGATGAGCATTATGATTTAGAAAGATAAGAAAATAAGAATAGTTCTTTTAAATTTTTGAACTTTTTTTATAAAAATACTGTCTAATATACAAAAGAGAAAAGGGGAATAATTTATGGAAGAGAAGAATCATATAAATAAAAAAGGTAGAATTAGTTTATTAAAGATACTAATAGTAGCCGTGGCGTTATTAATACTAATAATGATATATATGGGGACATTATTAAAATCTTATAATAGTGAAACTACAAATATTGATGAAGCCATGGAAATTAGTGAAGAAATTGAACATCCTGAATCTAATTATGCCAAAATTTATCCGGATAAAGAATATGTTTTTCAGAAAGAAGTTGTTAGTAATGATGATAGTGATGTATCTTATAGTTTAGTTTTACCATTTATAAATTTAAACATTAAAGAGGCTCAAGATTTAAACTCAAAACTACAAAATTATTATAATAAGAACAAGGCTTATTATAATGATGAAAAAATGGCAACAGTTCTTCCAGAATTATATTATGATTATAGTTTTATTGGCGATATACTAGATTTAAAAATCATATATTTTGTTGAAAATAGTAATAGCATATGTGAAGACTATCATATAGATGTAAAGAATGGGAAATTTCTTTCTAGAGATGAATTCCTAAAAGTATTGCGGAATAGATAGTGACAAATTAGGTAAACTAATAGATGAAAGCTTATTGTGTTCATATTTTGCAAATGCTTCATACGAAAAAATGAATTCATATATGGAATTTGATGATTATAAAAAGAATACAACGATACTAGATAGTAGTTCAATAATAGAGAATAATGAATATGATTCAAAAAAAATATCAGAAGCTATAGAAAATGGTATTCAATCAGAAAACTATATTTATGATTACAAAAAAATATGTGAAAATTGTTGTATGCATTTTAGAAATGATGATGTAATTGAAATATTTAATATATGTACACCAGAGTCTTCTTATCCAGTTATAAATGTAAATATGGATCTTAAGTATGTAATACCAACACATCGTAATTATACAATTTCTAATACTTTTGAGAACAACACGTATTATATTACTAGTAAAGTGCCATTTATAAATATAGATTCAGAAGATGTTAATAAAATAAACAAAGAACTTAGACAGTATTTCGATAATCTATCTCAAATCTGTGATAAAACTGACAATTACATTGTTTTGGGAACCCTTAATGGAAGCAATTCAGCTGCTGATGAAGTATTCTTAAACAAGGAAATGAAAAAAGTGATTGATGAGTACTATGCTATCAATTATGCATATACCATTATAAATGACAAAGTTCTCTCTATGATTGTTCTTGAAGAAAAGAATCCTAGTTCATATGGTATAAAGACAACCAAATATCTAAATTATAATATTGATATTGAAACTGGTAAAATAATTTCAAATAATGATTTTATTAAACTATTTGGTATGGACGAAAGTACCTTCAATGAAAAATTAAATGCCAAATTAAAACTAGTATCTAACAATAAAACAATTCCATATGAGTTTGATAAATTACAAATTACATTTTGCAATCCAAGTGAATTGTTTTATGCACCTAATTATAAAGCAAATAATATGAGGTATGCAGGTTACTTTGATGAACAAATTAAAAATTTTTCGGTTTTAGGTAAAAATTTTGATGTATATCCTCACGTGTGGGTAGATTTATTTTTTGATGAAAAAGAAGATACAAAAGCAGCTGATATAATAGAAAAACAGTCTGTTTTGGATGTTACTAAAATTGATGAAATTATTGATAAATATGATGGGAGCAATAAAGAAACAAAGCTAAAAATATCAGATGGTAAAGATGCGTTATATTATTTGTTTGATTTTGATGATGATGGGATAATGGAATGTATAATTTCATACAATAATAGAACTTATATATATCGTAAACAAATGAAAGAGCCATCATTAATTTCATGGGATTCAAATATAAAAATTTATGAAGTGAAAAATAGAGAAAATAATAAACATGAAATCCTTTTAAAGGACTATAATAAACACGATTTATGTTTTGAAGATTTTATGCTTGCATCATTAAGTATAGAAAAAAATATTTTCGTTTATAGAACTATATTTGGATATTCGTGCGATACAGAACAAGAAAAACAATTACGAGAAGCAATTAACCAAAAAAGTTTTGATAATTATGAGGAAAGGCAAAAAGCATTAGTTGAAGCCCATACTTTAAACTACTACTATAATGTCAATTACAATTCTGAATTAAGATCTAATTTGGGTATGGAATATGTTATAGTCAATGATCCTGCATATTTCAGTAAAGAAGAATATGATGAATATTCGAAAAAGTTTTTAAGTAAATATGAATTAGTATATACAAATGATGATGAATCAATATTCAATAAATAGATTAAGGCCGGTAAATAACCGGCCTTTTCTAGTTAATACTATTTTTATTGTAATATAAAAGAAATAAAAAAATGATAATTCTGCTATTGAAAAAAATTATGATAATAATATGATAGAAATGGCTTTTAATAATAATGGAGGGCTTATTTAGTGAGAAATTTTCGTAAGTATTCAAATAAAAAATATATTGTAGTAGCAGTGTTCCTACTTCTAACAATTAGCCTAGGCTATGCAGCACTTTCAACAACTTTAACTATAAATGGAACAGCAAATATTTCATCAAATTCATGGCTAGTTTATTTTACAAATGTAGAAGTAAAAGCAGGAAGCGTTACAGCAACTGCAGTGCCAACAACATCTGGTACATCTACAACAAGTTTAACATGGGAAGTTAGCATGGATACACCTGGGCAGTTTTATGAATATACAGTCGATATTAAAAATGATGGTACAATTGACGCTATGTTAGGAAGCTTATCTAATACTAGTTTAACAACAAACCAAGCAAAATATTTAAATTATACTGTAACATATAGTGATGGAGTAGAAATAGAACAATATGATAGGTTAAATGCAGGAGAAACAGAAAAATTAAAGGTAAGAGTAGAATTAAAAAAAGATTTAAATCCAGAAGATTTGCCAGGAGAAGGAGCAACAATTAACCTAACATATACATCAAATTATGTACAAGCAGATGAAAATGCAAAAGTTAGAAATAGATTGTATCCTATAAATTATGGGGTTCAAATCTATGGAATAAATGAAGATGTTGATTCATCTGGGAATCCAATAGGATTAACATTTGGCCCTGCATCAGGAGATATTTATAATAATAAATATGTAACACATGAATATGAAGAAATAACAGGAAATCCAGGAAATTATTATGTAAAAATAATAACACATACAGTAGCAAATAGTGGAGATGAAACAACTGTAGAAGAATATTTAAAAAATTCAGAATCAGAAAATGTAACAAGAACAGAACAAGAAAAAAACAAATATGATATAAATATGCATGAAATGACATGGGCACAAATTTCAGCTGTGCCGGATAAAACGGATTTTCTAGATTGTTTGCTTTGTGGAGATACAAAAAAAGTAGAATTATCATTAAATAGTACTATTGGATCTGGAACAACATATGATCAATATGGAGATGGAACGGGAGTACTAACTAATGTAATAAATCCATATTATAGAATGTGGAATCCAGCATTTAATAATAGTGATACAGAGCGAAATAATTCAGCAGTGGGAACAGGAGTATATTTAAGTAATGCTGAGAAATTATATGGTTCAAGCTCAAGATATGATGGAGGATATAGTGTATCACATATAAGAGCTACATTAATAGGAAAAAATGAAAAAACTAATATAGGATATGCAGGCGATATAAATTTAAATACAGGTAATTGTTTATATAGTTGTATTCAAAGTGATTTAAGAAATATTATAATAGCAAAGAAAGTAAAATATGTAACAAATGGTTCTACTTTAAATGAAGATATATTTGATAAAATATGGTTATTTTCTGAAAGAGAAATGTATGGAACAGGAAAATATACAGGAGGAAAATTAGAAGGATTAGGACCAAATGGAGATGGATATAGCAAATTTGGAAATACTAATTCAAGATATTATCTTTCATCTTATAATGATAAAACTTCAATGCAAAGAAGATGCTATGATGAAGCTGGAATAGCAGCTAATTGGAGTAATAGATCACCTTATAATGTTAATGCAAATAGTATAACCCATGTACGTAATGACGGTGGTTTAACAGCCTTTGGTAATGCTTGCGGATATAATTGTTTTGGATTTGGCTTTTGTATAAATTAGTATTTGAAGAAATATATGTAGAAATGAAAAAATTAAGAAAAAAAACAAATCAAAAATTTATTGTAATAGCAATAGTATTATTGCTAACTATAAGTATAGGATATGCGGCTTTAAGTACAACGCTTTCAATAAATGGAACAGCAAACATAGCATCAAGTTCATGGCTTGTATATTTTACAAATGTAGAAGTAAAAGCAGGAAGTGTAACAGCCGAAGTAGCGCCAAGTACTTCAGGTACAAGTACTACAACATTAACTTGGGGAGTTACTATGGATACACCAGGGCAATTTTATGAATATAAAGTAGATGTAAAAAATGATGGAACAATAGATAGTATGATAGGAACTTTGTCAAATACAAGTTTAACAACAAACCAAGCAAAATATTTAGATTATAAAGTAACCTATAGTGATGGAGCAGAAATAGAACAATATGATAAGTTAGATGCAGGAGAAACAGTAAAATTAAAAGTAAGGTTAGAATTTAAGAAAACTGTAAATCCAGAGGATTTGCCAGAAGAAGGAGCAAATATTAGCTTAACATATACATCTAATTATGTACAAGCAGATAGTAATGCAAAAGATAGAAATAGAATAGAACTTCCAAATATAGGAGATACAGTAAACTATACAACAAGCATGAATGGAGTAACTCTAAATAATTGGAAAGTATTTTATGTAGATGAAGAATATACTACCATAATTTATGGAGATTGTTTACCAAATTCAGCAATAGATACAACAACTGCTGCGTTTTCAAATTTAAGTAAACGAAGCACATATGAAATTTGGTCAATACATAATAGAATTGAGTTACTAGAAGCAATGCAAACAAAGTCAAATTGGAATGAACTTCTTATTGGTACAATAAGCGGAACGCCAATTAATTATTCAGGTACATCAGATACGGATATATGGGCAATGGGAAGTCCAAGTATAGATTTATTTGTAAATAGTTGGAATACTTTATATCCGGAAGACAAAATATATACAGCACAAACTACAACTCAAATGAGTGATGGATTATATGGATATTATGTGGGCTTAAGTGAAAATCCAACAACAATTTACATTGATTATCAAATAATGCAAACAAAAGAAGGATATAATAATTCATTATATTTTCCATATCAAAATAATGTTGGTAATTGTTATTCATATTGGATAGCTTCACCTTTAGCAAAATATGTCGGAGATGTGATGGTTTTAGGTTTTGGGGGAAATTTAAGTAGTACACGTTATCATGATATAAATTCTGCTTTTCGCCCTGTAGTTTCTCTGCCATCTGATATCATACAGTAGACACTGGTTGAGAGTAAAAAAATAATGCTATGTTTCTTGAATTATATGGCAGTTTAAATTGATTTGGAGGTTTTACTGAAAGGAAAAAGAAGTATGAAAATAAGAGTATATCAAATAATAATTATAATAATTACTATTATATTTTTATCATTTTGTTTTATTTTCCTTAGAAAAATAATTTCAAATCAAATATTTAGTAGTAAAAATACTATAAAACCAGTAAGTATTGGATCTGACTCAAAATATATATACTTAATCTATTCAGATTTAACAAGTAAAAAAATATACAAATTCTCACATTATTATAATTCAGAATATATTTTAAGGGATAATATAATATATATAATTTATGAAAAGGGATATATGAAAGATGATTGTACAGCATATGTTGATACAATAAACCTATCAACAGGGGAAAAAGATAAAATAACTATAGATGAAATAAAAAGTGGCAATAAAGATAAGGATTTTAATGTTTATTATAAAGTATTAAAGGATAATAATATAGTAATAGTTTACAAAAACTTAATAGAAAATATTGAACATGATGATAATTATAAAAATGACTATCAAATGATTAAGAAAAATGGAACAATATCTTTAAGTGATTCAGGAAAGTATTACGTTGCAAATAAAAAAGATGAGAATGGTATTGAAAGGCAAACAGTTTTTTATAAAAATAGTGATAAAAAAATAAATAAAGAAATATATATGTGTGATGAGGATGGAACGATTGATATTTGCTATATTGGAAAAGATTTGGTACAAATAACAGTGTCACATATATTCTCATCATATTCGGGAACGTTTTGGGATGCGGATCAATATGTTTATTATAATGCAAATACTGGTAAAATAATAGAGAGAAAAAGTGGATATAATAATATAGTTTTACTTAAAGATGATGCAAATATTAAAATTAATGAATTAGCAGAAGATGAAGAAACCAAAAAACATGTTTATGATGTAGAAAAAATTGAACAAGACTATTCGATTTCAAAAAAGAGAATAGAAAATGAGGTTATTGAAGAAATAGATGAAGAAAGAATTTGTGAAAAAGTTAATTTATCTATGAATGACTTGTTAGAATATAAAGATCTTTTTACAGGTAAGAAGATTATTGCAGATTCTTTTGTAGAAGAAAATGAAAAATATTCAAAAATATCAGAAAGAAATTATAATATAATAAAGTTTTTTGTTATTAATTCAGATGATAAGTTTAATGAAGAAATTACTAAATTTTTGAATGAAAAACATGAAAATAAGTACAATAAATTAATGGCAGCAATTCTTTCAGGGATAATAAAATACTATTTTGATGAAGATACTAATCCAATCAATATTGCTACGTTTAAAGAACGTTCGGGTGGATACGGTATAGATTTGACTTTGGGAAATCGTTATGCAATGATATGTGATTTTGGCAAATATGGTTCTGATTACATATACATTTTAACCTATAATGATGCAAAAAACTTTGAAGATGTATATAACAATTATGAAAAATATCAAGGAAATAATAATATATTTCTTGAGTTATATATAGGCTCATATGAATTTATGAGCCATTGGGGCTGGTTATCTAAACAGTAAAATTAAGGACTAAATACAATTTTTATTTAGATACTTGTATTTCTTTTTACTTCATGTTATAATTACTACTAATTAAATTTAGTTATGTTTTAAAAAGAAGTTAGTAGAATTTTATAGTAACTAATAGAGAGATAATGTGCGGTGGAAATTATCAGTATATAAAATTTGAATTACAATTCTTATAGTAACTAGCATGTAGCTATGAGCAAGCTGAAATGAGGCATTATTTTTTAATATTGTAAATAAAGGTGGTACCACGAAGTCAATTCGTCCTTTAGTTAGGATAAATTGATTTTTTTTGTTTTGTAGGAGGTGAAAATTTAAAGAGTTAAATAAATAAAAAAGAATAGGAGAGTAGAAAAATGAATGATAATATAGAAATTATAAAAAGAAAAGCAGTACAAATTTTTTCAGAGGAAGAGTTTGATAAAAAAATAAAATCAGGAAAGAAGCTAGCTATAAAGTTTGGAGCAGATCCTTCAAGACCAGATTTGCATATAGGACATAGTGTTCCATTAAGAATTTTGAAACAATTACAAGATATGGGACATGAAATTGTTTTTGTTATAGGTGATTTTACAGCAATGATTGGAGATCCATCAGGAAAAAGTAAAACAAGGCCATCACTTACTTTTGAAGAAACAAGAAAGTCAGCAGAAACATATTTAGAACAAGCAACTAAAATATTAGATAAAGAAAAAACAAAAATAGTTTTTAATTCTGAATGGTTAAATAAAATGAGCTTTGAAGATGTAATAAAACTTGCAAGTAAATATACGGTTGCAAGAATTATGGAAAGAGATGATTTTAAAAATCGTTTTGAAAATAATTTGCCATTATCTATTCATGAATTATTGTATCCACTAATGCAAGGATATGATTCTGTAGCATTAAATGCAGATATAGAAATTGGAGGAACAGACCAAACATTTAATCTTTTAGTAGGAAGAGAATTACAAAAAGATTATGGACAAGAAAGTCAAGTTGTTATTACATTTCCATTATTAGTTGGTTTAGATGGTAAAGAGAAAATGAGTAAATCATTAGATAATTATATTGGAATTTGTGATTCGCCATTTGATAAATTTGAAAAAAGTATGAAAATACCAGATAATGTATTAAGACAATATTTTGAACTTGCAACAGATTTGCCAATCGAAAGAATCGATGAAATTATGAATGGTGACATTAGAGAAGCACATATGGAATTTGCTAAAGAATTATTAAAAATGTATGATGATGTAAATGAGTTTGAAGAAGTAAAAAATAGATATTTAAAGATTGCTGGGGGAAGAATTCCTCAAGATATTCCTATAATTGAAATTTCAGAAGAAAAAATGAATATTTGTGATTTGTTGGTACAAGTTGGTTTTGCAAACTCAAAAGGAGAAGCCAAAAGGATGATAGCAGGAAATGGTGTAAAAATAAATTCTGTTGTAGAAACAAATATACAAGATATGATTAGTTTTGAAGAAGAAAAAATAATTCAGTTTGGGAAAAATAGGTTTGTTAAAGTAATAAAGAAATAAAAGGAAAGAACGAGTCTAATAAAACTTGACCCGTTCTTTCCTTTTTCCATCATAATCCCTTATTGAGAATTCATTCAATTACTCCTGATGGAAAGGTTCCTGTATCACCTTGTGTTTATATACATGATTATAAAGTAGGAAATCTTTTAGAAGATGATTTAAAAGATATAATTCAATCAGAACCATTTAAAGAATTTAGAAGAAGAAATAAAAATCCTGATGCTATAAAAGAGTGTGTTGATTGTGAGATGTTAAAAATATGTGGTGGAGGATGTGCTGCAAAAGCGTATTTGTGGAATTATTGGAAGAATAACGATTATAGCATTTATAGAAAAGAACCTAATTGTTATAGAGATTATAATAAAGAAATCAACATTTCAGATTATGAGTTTAAAAATTTGGATAATAATTTAGTTCATATGGATTATTTGTGTACATGGATAGGAAAACCTAAAGACTAGAATAAAGTATTATAAAGAGTAAAAGAAAGCAAATTTATTTAAAAAATGAATATTATAGAAGTAATAGAAGATGCTATAGAAAATCTAAATATAAATTAAAACAAGATAAGAATTATAAGGCTTATCTTGTTTTTTATACAGAAGGTGTTACAATATTGAAATAGTGAAAAATTACAAACTTAGAATAGATAATGATATATAGTTATGCAGAGTGTCAAAAAAATAAATTTGTGACCTTAATTCGTTCACAAACTTTTAGATAGATTCTAATAATTAATAATCTCATATCTCAGATTCACGAGGTTGAAATCTGAGATATTTTTTGCATTATTAAAAGATATAATGTAATTGTTAAATAAAAATATGTATGTTATTATAATATTGGAATTATTTTATTATATAAATCTATTGTAATAAAAAGGAGAAGTATATGAAATATGTCAAAAAAGTTTTAAAAATAGTTTCGGTTTTGATATTATTAATTATAATAAGTAATTTTGTATATGCTGATGTTATAGATATACCCGATTATATTTGGCAAGAAGAAAATAATCGAAAGGTATTGATACTACCTATAGTAATGTTAATTATAGGTATGTTTATGATAGATTTTCATTCAAAAATGCGTAAAGCTTCTGATAAAGACAATAAATACAAAAAACATAAGGTAATAATACTATGGTCAACTATTATGGTTATATGTATTATCTTTATGCTAATCTGCTTGTTTTTATTTATTAAAGATACATATAAAAGTCCAATTAATAAGTTTTATCATGATGAAACATCATCTGGAAAGTCAACTGAAGATTTTCATCACAATTTGCAAGTATATAAAGAATCTCCTTATCGTAGTAAGATAGAAGATATAATAGGATTGCTAGATGCTATTGAAGAATACAATAATACAAATGAAAAAAAGATTAAGGTAATTTATAATCATTCTAATACATACGAATCAAATGAAATTTATAAACTAAAAAGTAATATCGATGAAGAAGAACACTATTACTGGAATAGCTCGCATTATAATAATTTAGGAAACCTTGAATCTATTTATATTGATACAATAGATTTAACTGTATATGCAAAACGTGGTGATTTCGAATATGATAGAGAGTTTATTAAATATGAAGGCAAACAAAAAGGAATTATGGTTAAAACTCTAATAAATAAATTGATTGAGAATGCAAAGCTAGAAGAGAATATTGTTTACTATCCAGGTGTTAGTTATAATGCAGCAAAAAATAGTGATGTAGTAGATAAAAATCAAGAGTATGATAAAATTATTTGTGAAGTTACAGATACAAGTGATTTAGGCTATTATATTGATCTATTAAATCAATTATCTAGTGGAATTGATAATAAACATGTTTATTATATTGTTTTAACATATGGTGAGTATTCTCAAATCTCAGGCATAACAATAAATTATAATAGCCATGATAATCCAGAAGACAATGAAAATTTTATTTCTGAAAAAGATAATGAAAATTTTATTTCCGAAAGGAAATAAATAAAGTGAAATGGAGAAGAAATATGGAAACTGTATATTATTGGTCTAAATGCTTAAATCAATTTGCTATTAATAATCCAATATTAGTATTAATAATTACTTTTATTTTGATATTTACTTATTTACTATTACATAAAAATATTAAATCTAGCAAACATATACGTATCAAAAGTATCTGTTTTATAATTATACTTGCTTTTTTATTAATGCTTATTAGTACTTCACCAAAAAATGATGTAGAAAGCTTTAATAATGTTTTTTTTACATTTAATTATGAAGGTAAAATAGATAATATCGTTGACTATGTGGAATCTATAGAAAATAATAATGAAATAAATGAAAGAAAAATAAAAGTAATATATAATAAATCAAAAACGTTCGAACCAGATCAGATTAATGAATTTAGGAAAATTATTGATATTGAAAAAGAATATTCTTTTTATGGATGTCTTTATGATGATGAAGGGTATGTTAATAGGATAGAGATATGTTTATCTGATTTTGAATCATGGTTAAGTTCTTTTGTTGATCATATTTCAAATCGTTCTGGTACTCAAAAAGGAACAATAATAAAATATGATATTATTACTCAACTTATTGCTAATGTAAATGAGTATCAAAACGAACCAGAAAAAGTTCCAAGTGTAGCTTATTATACAGACGAAAGCATAGATGGTACTGACCAAAATCAAGCATATGATAAAGAGACCCACTATTATAATGATAAAAATGATAAAGATGAATATCTTGAATTTTTAAAAAAATTACATCAAGATTTAGATGAAAACCATCAATATTTTATATCACTAACATATGACGATAAAACAGGTCTTTTGACAGGAATAACAATTTATTATAATAAAAACAAAAAACTCTAAAGTATGAGGCGAAAAAATCTATAAATATATAAACAGTGAAAACAAGATAAGAAGAACAATACCTTATCTTGTTTTTTTGTGTAAATAATGATACAATGCTTGAACTATAAATGAAAATAAAGGAAATAAACATGTTTAAGTTACATTCAGAATATAAACCAACTGGTGACCAACCAGAAGCAATTAAATATTTATCTGATGGTGTAAAACAGGGTAAGAAATTCCAGACATTACTGGGTGTTACAGGCTCACGGTAAAACATTTACAATGGCAAATGTTATACAAGAAGTACAAAAGCCAACACTAGTACTCGCACATAATAAGACTCTAGCTGGACAACTTTATAGTGAGTTTAAAGAGTTCTTTCCTGAGAACAGGGTAGAGTATTTTGTATCTTACTACGACTATTACCAACCAGAAGCTTATATTGCTTCTTCTGATACATATATAGAAAAAGATGCTTCTATAAATGATGAAATAGATAGGCTTCGACATTCAGCAACAGCATCTTTATTTGAAACAAGAGATGTAATCGTTGTTGCGTCGGTTTCTTGTATATATGGTTTAGGAGAGCCTATTGATTACGAAAATATGATAGTTTCGCTAAGACCAGGTATGGAATTCCCTAGAAATGAAGTTATGAAGAAATTAGTTAATATGCAGTATACACGAAATGAAATGGACTTTAAAAGAGGAACCTTTAGGGCAAAGGGAGAAATATTAGAAATTTTTCCGTCTAATGAAGAAGAAAATGCTATTAGAGTTGAATACTGGGGCGATGAGATTGAAACTATTTCTGAAATAAATGCACTTACTGGACATAAAATTGGAAGACGTGAACATGTTATGATATATCCTAATTCACATTATGTTACAAGTAAGGAAAAACTTGAAAGAGCAATTGAAACAATAGATGAGGAACTAGAAGAACGTATTGCATATTTTAAAGAAAACAAAAAATTAATTGAAGCTCAGAGGATAGAAGAACGTACAAATTTTGACATCGAAATGTTAAAAGAGACTGGCTTTTGCCAAGGAATAGAAAATTATTCAAGACATATTAGTGGTAGAGCACCAGGCAGTCCGCCATTTACTCTATTTGACTATTTTCCAAAAGACTTTTTACTAATGATAGACGAATCTCATGCAACCGTGCCACAAGTGAGAGCTATGTATAATGGGGATAGGGCTAGAAAAGAATCTCTTGTTAATTTTGGATTCCGTTTGCCGTCTGCATTTGATAATAGGCCACTTAGATTTGAAGAATTTGAAGAGAGAATGAATCAAACTATATTTGTTAGTGCAACTCCTGCTGAATACGAAAAAGAGCACAGCAAGGAAAATGTTGTAGAGCAAATTATAAGGCCTACTGGATTGTTAGATCCGAAAATATATGTTAAGCCAACTGAAAATCAGATTGACGACTTAATAGTTCAAATAAATGAAGAGACCGAAAAAGGAAATCGTGTTCTTGTTACAACTCTTACTAAAAAGATGGCTGAAGATTTGTCAGCATATTTGAGAAATATTGGTATTAGGGTAAAATATATGCACTCAGATATAAAAGCGTTAGAAAGAATGGAGATTATAAGAGATTTAAGACTGGGAGAATTTGATGTTCTTGTTGGTATAAATCTTTTAAGAGAGGGATTAGATATTCCTGAAGTGGCACTTGTGGCGATTTTAGATGCAGATAAAGAAGGATTTTTAAGATCAGAGAGGTCACTTATTCAAACTATAGGTCGTGCTGCTAGAAACACAGAGGGACATGTAATAATGTATGCGGATGAGCTCACAGAGTCAATGGAAAAGGCAATATCTGAAACGAATAGACGTAGAGAAATACAAGAAAGATACAATAAAGAGCACGGAATTACTCCACAGACAATTCAAAAATCTATAAGAGATACAATTAAGGCTACAATAGTAGATGAGTTAGAAGATAAATTCGATATAAGTAAAGATGAATCTATCGAAGATATTATTTCTAAATTAACTGATGAAATGTTAGCTTATGCATCAAAAATGGAGTTCGAAAAAGCTGCAGAAATTCGCGATAAAATTAGGGAATTAGAAAAATATAAAGAGCAATAAGAAACAGAAGAACCTACCTGCCGGTAGGTTCTTCTGTATTTCAAGGAATGTCAATAAACTTTGCTACTTCCGTAAAAGCTCCCGGGATATGGATAGCAGCAACGATGACGCAGATCAGTAACGCCACGAGAATGGTGAAAAAAGTCACATCTGTCCGCATGGACTCCTTTTCCTTGAACTGGTCCAGTACCCTGGACCCCACAATAACTACAAGTGCCATTCCGGCAATTGAAACGATAACAATAAGGAATGAACTCATATTCATTTTCCTTCCCTTTCTTATGTGTACTTGCATGATATTGATTTACACTTCTATTATAGCACGAAATTGCTTATAAATCAAATGAAATAGCCGTAACTAACTTTTAAACAACTATTGATTTTAATATTTTTATAATATATAATTCACATATATTTACAATAGGAATTAATGAAAATAATTTAGTTTGGAGGTTTAAAATGGCAAAAATATTAAATGATGTGTCTAGAACTTTTAACGAGTTTTTATTACTGCCTAATTTAACAGATGAAAGGTGTGTGCCTGATAATGTTTCACTTTGGACACCACTTGTAAAGTACAACAGAGGCGAAAGTCCAACATTAAGTGCTAATCTTCCAATGGTATCTGCGATTATGCAGTCAGTTTCAGGAGAAAAAATGGCAATTAGTTTAGCTAGGGAAGGCGGAATAGCATTTATATATGGTGCACAAAGCATAAATGATCAAGCTGCAATGATTGCAAATGTAAAGAAATATAAGGCTGGCTTTATTATTAGCGATTCAAATGTTACAGAAAATACAACAATTGGTGAGTTGATTAATTTGGTCGAAAAAACAGGACATTCGACAGTAATGGTTACGGAGAATGGTTTGCCTACTGGTAAATTCATTGGTATGCTAACGGATAAAGATTATAGATTATCAAGAGTTAACATGGATGAACCAGTTAGCAAGTATATGAGATATAAGAAAGATGTATTCTTTGCAAATAAAGGAATATCTCTTACTGAGGCAAATGACATGATATGGGAAAATAAAATTAGTTGTCTACCAGTATTAGATAATGATGGAAATTTAGATACATTGGTATTTAGAAAAGATTACGAGAATGATAAAGAAAATCCAGATTCATTATTAGATGAAAATAAAAGATTTGTTGTTGGTGCTGGTATTAATACTAGAGATTATAAAGAAAGAATACCTGCGTTATTGGAAGCTGGTGTAGATCTTTTATGTATGGATTCTTCTGATGGATACTCAGTATGGCAAAAAAATACTATTGCTTGGGTTAGAGAAAACTATGGAGATAGAGTAAAAATTGGTGCCGGAAATGTAGTAGATAAAGATGGATTTTATTACCTTGCAGAGGCAGGTGCTGACTTTATAAAAGTTGGTGTTGGCGGTGGCTCAATATGTATTACTAGAGAAACAAAAGGAATAGGTAGAGGACAAGCTTCTGCACTTTTAGACGTAGTTGAAGCTCGTAACGAGTATTACGAGAGAACAGGTGTATATATTCCAATATGTTCAGATGGAGGTATAGTTCATGACCATCATATTACTTTAGCACTTGCGATGGGAGCTGATTTTGTAATGATGGGAAGATATTTTGCTAGATTTGATGAAAGCCCATCAAGAATTGTTAAGAGAAATGGAACATATTATAAAGAATATTGGGGAGAAGGATCAAATAGAGCTAGAAATTGGCAAAGATATGATATGGGAGGAAAGGCTAAGAACGCATTATCTTTTGAAGAAGGTGTTGATTCTTATATCCCATATGCAGGATCACTTAAAGATAACGTTCAACTTACTGCACTAAAAATCAAATCAACAATGTGTAATTGTGGATCTATTACAATAGAGGAGTTCCATGATAAGGCTAGACTTACAATGGTATCTAATGTTAGTATCCAAGAGGGCGGAGCTCATGATGTTATTCTTAAAGATATTAATGTAAATTTAAACTAAGGAGAAAAAAATGAAGAAGAGTAAAAAAGTTGTTTGTATATTGATAGTTGCTATTATATTATCAATGTTTGCGTTTAAAACAACAGTATATGCAGATGTTGTTACTCCATGGCCATCACATAGTAAAGCTAGTACAGATTATGATAATGAGACTTTAATTAAAATAATAATTGTATTGATTTCTATAATACTAGTTATGAGTCTTATAATTTTAAAGTATATTTATAATAAATATAGATTAGAAGTTAAGTTAGTAAAAAGAGATGTTCAAGCATCGACACAGGGAAGTGTTGGAGCACAAGTTGATTTTACTGAAACACAAGAATTTAAAGACGAACTTGGTAAAAACGTTATGGAAGAAACTAAAAAAATAAAGAATGACTCTAATAACGATAATATTCAATTAGAATTGGATATGACTAAACTATTTGCAGCTATGATATTAATAGTTGGTATTATTATTATTGTTTCAGTTGTATCATAAAACAGTAGATTGTGTAAGACAGGTCGCCTTGTAGATGCATTTGAATTTATTGGACATAGTAACTTTTTTGTGGTATACTAAATCCAGTTTTTATTTTGAAAAATAGGAGACAGAATAGTCGTGGATAGTGTGACAAAGGACGATCTAAAGAAAAAACTGAAGTATTTAGATTTAGATCTAAATAAAATTCAGGATGAGTTAATTTCATATGAACCTTTAAACTACAGTATATCAAGGCTAAATAATGATAGAGACCATAGAGTTTTTAAGTACATTTCTATTGATAAAATTGATATATTAGTTACACCATGCTTAAGAACGGATCCTTTAAAAGAAAAGTATTCAAAAGCATTACCATTGTACAAATATATCGTTCCATCAAAGAATGAGGATGATTTAGAAAGATATACAACATTCTTGAAGATGCTGAATAAAGTCACTATTCCTGAAATAGAGAACATTGTTAGCATGCAAAAAGAAGTATCTGAAAAGGAACCATTTAGGGTCACATATAATAAAGACCATTTGTGGCAGATATATTATTCTGAATCTGTAGATAGATACTTTATGCTAGTATGTACAAAAGAGGAAACATACGCGGAGTTCTTTTATCTTCTTAAAGAGAAGATTTCATATATAAAGAGCAATGGGCTTGATATTCCCAAAATATATGTGCCAGTTAATGCTTTGAACTATTCTGAAGCTTATTTAAATAGAACTGAAATAGCTGATTTAGAAAACTATTTATGGTTATTTACCAAAAATTGGGCACTAACTTTTGATGTATATAATGCTAAAAATAAGTTTTCAATGCAAATTGTTGGTGAGACCACAGTTTATGACAAGGTCAAAAGCACTTACAAAATAATACTTGCAAATAAAGATGAAGCTGTTAAATTTTATAAGCTACTTAAAGCTTTATTCATTATGCAAACTGAGATTAAAGATCATTTCAAGTTTAGTACCAAAATAGATAGTAATAATAGCTTAGAACTATACTTTGGTAAAGTTCGAGTAACATATGATATGCTTACTGAATTTATAAAAAATGAAGTGGAAATTGCTAGAGAAGAAATTGATATCAAGAATGAAGATATTGTTAATATTGAAAAAGAACTTGGCGAGATAAAGATTGCTGTTAGAAAAAATGAGGAAGAATACCTTGTTAAACAAAGAGAAATCTCGACATTTTTAGAGTATAAAAAGACATTTATAGGTAAGGTAAAGTATTTCTTTAAACCACCAAAATCTTCTAAAAAAATGAAGTCAAAAAACAGAGTTCAAGGTAAGATTGAAAGAGAAATTGAAGATTTTGTTGATGCAAATAAGGATAAATTTATTGAAGATAAATCAGTAGATTATAGCTTTACAGAAAAGAAGTTTTATACAATCGAAGATTTAGTTGTAATATATTCGATTCTTGAAAAGGTAGAAAAGAACTATCAAGATGTACAACAAGACTTAAAGGCTCAAAAGCTCAAACTAGAAAATATTATTTCTAAAGTAAAAAATGCTACTCTATATATTGAAGAAATAGATAAGCATAGAAAGAGTATTTTCGATTTTTGGAAGTATTCAAATAAAGATGAAAAACTTAGTCTAGAGATGGGCAATGAATTTGATGATGAAGAGAGAAGTTCATCATTGAAGAAGAGTTTTGATATTGAATATGATATGGAAGATTTAGGACAAAAAGTCGATGGTATTCAAAGGAAAAAACTTTCTAGAGAAGAGACAGATAGCGTTTTTCTTGCTAATACAGAAGTACTACCTTTAATAAATATGCTTAGAGAGAATAACTTAAATCAAAGAGCTATTGAAAGATGTTTGGATAAACTAAAGGAACAGTTCCAAAATAATAGACTTCTTATTGAAAGTGAAACATTTGATATTTTTGGAAATGTTGCAGATGACAATACAAAATTGAAATACATTGGTAGCAAGAGCCACAGAGAAAATGAGAAAAGTAAGTTTAAAATATTAAATATTAATAAAAAAATAGATTCATTTGACTTTACTGAAAAATTACAAAGTGTAGGCAATTACCTAGATGGTGCAATCCCTAAAAACACTGCAGAGTATGATTTTACACTATATAAAGTATGTCAAATTACTGAGGAAATTAATGAAGATTATTTTGATGTGTTTAATTTAGATGTTGAAAAAGCCCTTAAAGAATATGATGATGATGGTGAGGGGGCATTAAATCTTATTAAATTAAATTATAAAGAAGGTTTACCATTATTATACTATTCAAATATTATTTTCTTTGACAACATGAATCAAACATTACCACAAGGTATGGATGTTTCAACGAGAGTACTGATTGATTGTAAAAAACTTGATTTTAAACTTATTTCAAAAGAAAAATTTAGAACAAACAACTATTTTACAGAAAGTAATAATCTAATATTCCCAAAGACTAAAGATGTCTTTGTATATGAATATGATGTAGATATAAAAAGATAAATAAGTGGTACAAAAGATAATTAAATACATAGTATTAAACTAGGGCCACTTTTGTTGTGGCCCTTTTTGTTTGAAAGGTTGGAAAATGGTTAATAGAGCAATTATAATTGTATTGGATGGATTTGGTGTTGGTGAATTGCCTGATGCAAATGATTATGGGGATGAAGGAAGTAATACTTTTGCAGGAATTTATAATAATACCAAACTTGAAATCCCAAATCTAAAAAAACTTGGTTTATATAATATTCAGGAAATAGGTATCGACAACAAAGAAGAAAACCCTATTGGTATATATGGAAAAGCAATTGAAAAAACATGTGGTAAAAACAGTCCTGTTGGTCATTGGGAAATCTCTGGATTTATTAAAGACAAGCCATTTAAAACATATCCAAATGGTTTTCCAAAGGAATTACTTGACGAAGTTGCAAGACTTGGTGGAATTAAAGGATTTATTTGTAACAAAAAAGGCTCTGGGACTGATTTTTTGAGAGACTATGGTGAAGAGAGTATTAAAACTGGTATGCCAATAGTGTATACATCAGCTGATAGCGTTTTTCAAATTGCAGCTCATGAGAGTATTTTACCAGTACCAGAATTATATAGACTATGCAACATTGCAAGAAAAGTAATTGATGAAAAAGGCTATGAAATTGGAACTATTATTGCGAGGCCATTTATTGGGGATAATAAAGATAACTTTGTTCGAACATATAATAGAAAAGATTTTGAAGCAAAAGATTTTGGAAAAACAATGCTTGATGTTTTTACAGAAAATGGTAAAAATGTGACTGCAATTGGTAAAATTGAAGATTTGTTTTCAGGCAGAGGGATTACCGAAAGTATCCATACAGAAGGAAATGCAGATGGAATTGAAAAAACTATTGAAGCGATAAAGAATTCAAATTCAGATTTGATTTTTACCAACTTAGTAGATTTTGATATGCTATATGGACATAGAAACAATATCGATGGTTTTGCAAGGGCGCTCGAGTTTTTTGATGGAAAGTTACCAGAAATCATGTCTAATTTAAGAGAAGATGATTTGCTTATTATTACAGCAGATCATGGAAATGATCCAAGTACTCCAAGTACTGATCATTCAAGAGAATATATTCCTATAGTAGCTTATGGAAAAAGCCTTAAAAATAATGTAGATATTGGTATTAGACAGACATATAGTGATATATCAGCGACTATTCTTGATTTGTTGGATTTACCTAGACTAAAAAATGGAAATAGTTTTAAAGATGAAATTATTTAAGGAGATGGACTATGTTTTCTAAGTATGGTTATGTTGAAATTGATGGAATTCCTATTGATATAGATAGATTGCCTACAGATAATATTCAACGATATATAGAAATAAAAAAAGAGCAAAGACAAACATTGATTGATGATAAAAATGATATTCTTACTCAATATATAAAGAAAGATGAAGAGTGAGGTGGCAAAATTGAAATCTTTAACAAATAAAGCAAAAAGTACAAATAGTAGATACAATGGGAAGATATTATTAAAATGCAAAATTGACACGTGGGATAAGAATTTTCAGAACTATAGTGAAGATGCGTGGATGACTTCAATAACTGAAAAAATAAATACAGGTCTTACGGTGACACAAGAAGTCTGTGATAATGTAATTACGCCGTTAGTTGAGAAACAGCTAAATGGTTTAAATAAGGAATATGAGAATAATTAAGAGGATACAATGATTATTTTAGAAAAATTAAATGATGTATTAGATAAATTAAATAAAACTGAAAAAGAGCAAATGTATCTTGAACTTGCTTTATTTAACAAAAATAAAGAAGAACTTAAAGAAGAAAAATTGGAAAATGAAAAGTACTACTTAGAAAACCAAGCTAGGTTTTATAATCAAAATCCAAAAAAAGTTAAAGAAAATATTTTGCTAAATTCAAAATTATATGAAATTCTTATTAATAAAATCATATTTATGTATGATTCAATATTTGAAGATATAGTATCATATAAGCAAAATATTTTGAACAATCAAAAGATTCTTGTTGGGAACGTAATTTTCTATACTCAAAAAATTGAAGGGGAAGAAAATGAGGAATTAAGAACTAAATACTATGATGAAATAAATGACATGTTAAATAAGAGTAAAGAATTTGAAGAGATATTAAATGAGTGCGATGAAAAAATGATGTGGCTTAAAGATGATATGCAAAAAACAATTAACACATTATTTGTTAACAAAAGTGTTCAAATTGCCATAAATGATAGCTTGATAAATAGGACCATTAGAGGAATCAAACACTTTTTCGTGGGAAAGAGAATGTATAAATCAATAAATAATTCATATGTATCAATGATAAATGAACTTTCTAAAACAATATCAAAAAAAGAGAAAGAACTTGCCAATTATTCAATTAAGTTAAAGAAATTCGTTAAGAATTCTAAAAAAAGAATTTTAAATGCTACATAAAAACTATGGACAATCATATAAAATTGTGTTAATATTATACACGGAGTTCTTATATTAGAACTCCACACAATATTTGCCGATGTGGCGGAATGGCAGACGCACATGACTCAAAATCATGCGGGAAACCATGTGGGTTCAAGTCCCACCATCGGTACCAAAAAAGACAGCGTAAGCTGTCTTTTTCGATGTGGGCTTTCGAATACTCTTATGCTTGAAAAAAAGTCAAAAAAATGGTATAATTAAATGACTTGATTGTAAGGATAGCAATACTTATCGGAGGTATACATCATGATCAAATTACTCAAGGCGAAAATTGCTGCACGGGAGACAACAAAAGCAAGATTGCAAAAAGATATTCCAATGATTAATGAATTAATCAAAAACGCAAGAGAAAATGGTAAATGTTATGTCACAATAAATATTAATGATTATTCTCAAGCAGCGCGAACAATGCTAGAAAAAGCCGGATATGAGGTGGAATATAATTCTATTTCATGGGCTCATCTTATGGTGGAAATTGAAAAGAATGAAAAAGAGTTAATGAAAATTGCAAAAGATGCTGGAGTTGAGATTGTAGACGTGCAGTAACCTCACTGAACTATGCCAATTGTTGTGGTTTGGCAAGTATATCGGAATAAAAAGCTTTTTTAGCGATTTATTCCGATATTTTTTTATTTTAAGACTTATGTATAGAAAGACAAGAGGAAAGTGAATATAAAGTGGTCCTTTTGGTCTAAGTGGGACTTGAAAAGGAGTGAGCAACTTCCAGGGCATGGGAAAATTGAACTTTACATAAAATTGTAGTATAATATTAATAGAACATTGACAAATATAGAAAAATCCATTTTCTATTATTTTTTTTTAATTGGTGAGAAGGGAGAGTTTTTTATGATCAATTTACCAATTACTGAATACAAGGAACAAATTGTGGACGCTGTTCGGAATAACCAGGTTACTATTATTACAGCTGAAACAGGATCTGGTAAATCTACTCAAGTGCCACAGTATCTAGCGGAGCATTTTAAGCAGGTAGTTGTAACAGAACCCCGGGTCATGGCGGCGAAAACACTTGCTACCCGTGTAGCAAATGAAATGGGAGTTGCACTTGGCCAGGAAGTAGGTTATAACACATCTGATTACAAATGTTTCTCTAACGACAGTTCTATTCTGTATGCAACTGATGGACTTCAGCTGATCAAGACTTTGTTCAACGACAACTATGAAACTGAAAAAGTTTTGGTCATAGATGAGGTCCATGAATGGAATCTTAACATCGAGACTTTGATCGCGTGGTGTAAATTCATGCTTCCACTTTGGAATACCAAGTTGGTTATTATGAGTGCTACCCTGGATACATTTGAACTTGCCAACTTTTTTGAAGGCACTGTTGCTGTGTTAAACATTCCTGGAAGGACATTTAAAGTATCATTTGAGCAAAGAAGTGAGGAATTATTAATACCAACTATTAGGGAGCTTATTTATCAAGGAAAAAATGTACTGGTTTTCGTAGCTGGCAAAAAGGAAATAAAGGAAGTTATAGAAAATTTGGAATATCAGAATGCTACAGTACTTCCTCTGCATGGAGAAATGGACTGGGAGGATCAAAAGAGGGTTTTTATGAAATATGAAAATCCTAAGGTTATCGTTAGTACAAATGTAGCTCAGACCTCTTTAACTATCGAAGACATCGACGCAGTAGTCGATACTGGAGAGGCAAGAGTATCATATGCTGAAGATGGAATCCAAGGCTTATTTTTAAAAGACATAAGCCAGGCCGAGATTTTCCAGCGTAAGGGCCGTGCAGGAAGAACGAAGGAAGGTGAGTACTATCTTTGCTCTGATAAGTCATTTGAGTCTAGGGATGAATTTCCAGTACCTGAGATTAAGCGAAGCATTCTTGATAGAGTCGTTCTGCAGATTGCTGCAATGGGACTTGATGCAGAAAAGCTTGAATTCTTCCATCAGCCTACAAGAAGTTCGATTTTAAATGCTAAGAAAGAGCTGACTACCTTGGGTGCTCTTGCCAATAACAAGGTAACATATCTTGGCTATAAAATCGTCAGAATGCCACTTTCAGTTCAAACCGCCCGTATGGTAGTAGAAGCTGAGAAATACGATGTTACAGAGGCAGTTTTGAAGATTGCTGCTATTATTGAAATGGGGGGACTTCTCGCAAAAGATGGAAGTTATTCTAATTTTTCTGCAGAGAGCAAAAGTGATCTGCTAGCAGAACTAGATGTATGGAATGCTATTTCAAAAATGGGCTTCATTGATTTTGAAGAACTCAAAATCAATAAAAAGAATTTCTTCAGAATTAAAAGCTATCTGATAAAGCTGAAACAGGCTTTGTATGGAATTGTAACTCTTTCTAACAACGGAGATAGAGATGATATTTTAAGAGCTTGTTTGACTGGACTCGTATCTCATGTTTACGCACATGGCGGTGAAATGTATTATTGCTATGATGGCAGTAGTGCAAAACTTGATAGAAAAAGTTGCACCTCATGGTTTGCTCCTTCCTTTATTGTGGGAATTCCACAAACAATCGAATTCAAGGATAGATATGGATATCCCTCATCTATGGACTTGATAAAGTTTGCGAGTAAAATAGATGTTCAGACATTGTTTGAACTTGTTCCTTCAACTATTGAAGAGGAAGAACAGCTAAGATATTCTACTTCTGAGGATGCCATTGAAGTAACTAAGAAGAAGTTGTTTGTCGGTCATGTGATTGATGTAGATGTCAGTTTTGATTACAATCATCCTCGTTATCAGGAGTTAAAAGCAGAGGCAGAAAGAGAAAGAGCCTGCGGTCTTGCTTCATCTAGACAAGAATACATCTTTATAGATGGAGAAAAGTATGAAGTTAATTATGGATACGGGGCAAAAGACAAGCCAACTGTGTATATTGACGATAGAACTCTTTTTACAACAAATGTAAAAGAGAAATATCTCGATTCTGGTGAAAGAGTATGGTTTTATTCTAGTAGCTTAGGCAGAAAGGAACCTAATCTTGTATCGATAAGAAATGCTGTTGAAAGTAAGAGGAGAAAGAGGCTATTCGATTTTAAGAAGAATACTTATTCCCATAAAACGATCAGCACTCTTGATCATGTCATTGAAAATGCGAGTCTTCTGGGTGAGATTAAGCTTACTATGAGCAATGGCGGCTATGGTGATACACCAGTATATGTATATGGATGTCTTCGCCTCGATAAGAAGACAGTTCAGTTGACTCTTCTTGAGGATAAAGAACTTGCTGAAGCAAATACTCTTGAAGCCCTCCAGAAATTGTTTATGGATGAAGTTTCTAAGAAGTATGGGCCTAATAAGTTCAGTCATCAAGGTGGTAAAAAGAAGAAAGTTCTTACCGAAGAAGAAAAAAGATTGAAAGCGGATTTCGACTCCTTCGTAAGGGAGGTATTACGCGACGTCACTATTGATACTATTCAGGAAAGCAGGGATATGCTCGAGGAATACTATCAGGAGCTGATGCAGTAATACAAAAGAGAAGCGAGAGGATAGAGTAATTCTATTCTTCTCGCTTCTCTTTTGGGAATTACTGCTCAATAAATACCATAGTGACATTTACATTCTCTAGTTTACCATTCCATGGCTGTGTATTGTATACGCGCTGAAAGTTTTCTGCAGGATGTTTACACAATTCTTCAAGGCATGTATCTGCATTTTCTTTTTTACCTGAAAAAGAAATTGTGAATGTTTTCTTGCCAGTTTCAGGATTAACTGTGATACCTGTCCCAAGTTGATTAATTGTGATAAGATGTAATCCTACGAATCCACTTAAGATTTTGTAAATTTCATTGATAAGTTCTCCCATAATACTGTCCTCCATTAAACTAAGTTATGCGTTTCAAAACAATGGAGGACCATGTTGCCCCCCAAAGTTTTTGTTGAGGGCCATTCTATATGTCCAACGTTGAAATTATATCAATTTTTTTACAAAAAGTCAAAAGAATTCTCATATAAAAAACAGTGAGAAGATAGAATATTTCTATTTTTTCTCACTGTTTTTTCACTAGTTTTTACAATGAATAATAGCCAACGTTACCTAGCAGTAAATGTCATATAAATAGTTAAAGCTTCAAGCCCGGAAGGATGAAAAGCAGGGCTGATGGTATAGGTCATATCAAATTCAGCTGATCTAGGAGGCTGTTTTTGAAATACTCTCAAACAGTTTAGAGCATTATTGCTGAGCCCAGTAAACTCAAGTGAAAGCTTATCTTTGAATATGTGAACGCCACCATTTGTAAGCTGTACAAGGCCGAATCCCAAATAGCCCCGCATCATGTCATAAATTTCATTGACTAAATTTTCCATTTTGTCCTCCATTAAAATCGACTACTTGTTACAAAATTATGGAGGACTATAATTGCCCTCCAAGAATTATTAGTGAGGGCCATTAAATTTGTCCTACAGAGTTATTATATCATTTTGTTTACATAAATTCAACAAAACGAAGTTAATATTTATTTGACAAAAAAAATATGCCATAATATAATTTTTACATAATTATTAATTAATATGTAGGTAGAATTAATGTCAAAAGAATTTCTGATGATTGTAAATCCAGTTGCTGGAAGAGAATTGAATAATCGTAAAGTTAGGAAAAGACTTATAAAGATTAGAAAATATATAGGCAAAAAGAATACTATACATACAATACTTACAAAGCCTAACAAAACAATAAAGGAACAATTGATAGATAAAAATAAGCCTGACTATATTATAGTATGTGGTGGAGATGGAACATTAAATCAAGTAACTCAAGCATTGTTTGAACTAAAATGGAATGTTCCTATTGGTTTTTTACCACTTGGAACTACAAATGATTTTGCTAGAAATTTCAATTTACCTACTGATATAAGTGATATAAATCTAAATAATTTAAGTAAAAGTCTTAAGAAATCTGATTTAGGAAAATTTAATGATAAGACATTTAATTATGTTGCTGCTATGGGTCTATTTTCTAAAACCTCGTATACTACAGATAGAAAGAGCAAAAATTTATTTGGTAGACTAGCGTACATATTAAATGGTATTAAAGAACTATTTTCAATTAAATCATATAAATTAAAGATTAAAAGTAAAGAAAAGAAAATTGAAGATGAGTTTATATATGTTAGCATAAGCAATTCGAATTATTTAGGTGGGTTTGATATATATAGAAAAGAAGATGTAGAACTTGACGATGGTGAATTTGAGGTGTTACTTGTTAAAAAACCTAAAAATTTCAACAAATCCCTTAAGTTGATTGTCGATATATTAAATGGAAACCTTAATCAAGAAGATGTGTACTTTTTCAAAGCCTCTGAACTTCTTATAGAAGGAAATGAGGATTTAGAATGGTCATTAGATGGTGAATATAGTGGAAAGCAAAAGAAAATTAGGATTAAAAATTCTCAGAAAAAAGTCAGTTATATAGTATCAAAATAAATAGAAAAGATAGAGAAATCTATCTTTTTTTCGTGTAGAAATCACACAATAGTCACATAGCTTATATTGATATTTTAAAAATGAAATGATATAATAACGCATATTTAGGCAGAGGTAAAGTAGAAAATGAATTTTTTTAAATTATTATATAAAAATAAAAAGTTAGCAGTGCAACTTGGAAAAAATGATTTCCGTAATAGATTTGCAAATACTGGTTTGGGATCTGTTTGGGGGTTTGCACAACCATTTGTGTTTATGCTAACTTATGTTATTGTATTTCAATTTATTCTTAAAACTGGTAGCTCTGGTAAATATCCATATGTGGTTTGGTTTTTACCTGGGATGTCAGTGTGGATGTTTTGTTCAGATGCAATATTAAATGCTAGTAATTCTATTAGAAATTATAGTTATTTGGTTAAAAAGGTTGTTTTTCCAGTTGATATAATACCAGTAATTGCACTTACTTCATCGTGTTTTGTAGGATTATTTTTAATCTTAATATCAATAACTGTTGCATGTATTTACGGGTATATTCCAAATGTTTTAAATGTTTTATACATAATATTTTGTTTATTATGTTTTGTTATTGCGTTTACAAGATTTACATCAGCTTTAGCAACTCTTGTACCAGATTTTGCACAATTATTAAATATTTTTATGCAATTATTTATGTGGTTTACTCCTATAATTTGGAATTTGAATCAACAAGTTCCTGAGAATATGAGAAAAATATTTAAGGTATTTCCTTTTACATATTTGGTAGAAGGATTTAGACAAGCCTTTATGGATGAATCTACCATTATTACAGAACATAATGGTTTGTACACACTCATATTTTGGGGGGTTACTTTATTTATCTTTATATGGGGAAATTATATTTTTAATAAATCTAAAAAAGATTTCGCAGATGTATTATAGTTTTCATTTCGTGAAGAGTTAAGGGAGAAAAAATGAGCGATAGTGACGTAGTTATAAAAATTACGAATTTAGTAAAAGAATATAAAATGTATGCAAGAAAGAAAGATAGATTGCTTGAGACTATTTTACCTTTTTACAATAGGCATTCAACTTTTACTGCTTTAGATAATTTGAACCTAGAGTTAAGAAAAGGTGAAGTATTGGGAATACTTGGAAAAAATGGTGCTGGAAAGTCTACTTTACTTAAAATGATAACAGGTGTTGTATCTCCAACATCAGGAAAAATTGAAATAAATGGAAAGATTAGTTCATTGCTTGAACTTGGTGCAGCATTTAATCCAGAACTAACTGGGTACGAAAATATATATCAGCATGGTCAAGTAATGGGACTTTCAAATGCTGAAATAAAAGCCAAAGAACAAGAAATTATTGATTTTGCAGATATAGGAGATCATATGTCACAACCGGTAAAGACTTATTCTTCAGGTATGTTTGCAAGACTAGCATTTGCATGCGCAATTAATGTTGAACCAGATATTTTGATAGTTGATGAAGTATTATCTGTAGGAGATATGGCATTCCAATTAAAGTGTTTCAAGAAATTTGAACAGTTCAAAAAAAGTGGTAAGACTATCCTTTTTGTTACACATAATGTTTCCGATGTTCTTAAAAATTGCAATAGAACAGTTATTTTAGAAAATGGAAGAAAAACATTTGATGGCAATGTTAAGGATGGAGTTAATAGATATAAAAAGATTATTGTTGGAATAAATCCAGATAAAGCGGAGCAAGATAGAATTGATGAGAAAATCCAGAGTGAAAATAGTATTAAAGATGAATTAACATCAGGAGATAAAAAGTCTTCTCAGACATCAGAAAAAAAATCAAGTGGAGATAATAATGAGAACTGGAAAGAAAAATTCAATCAAAATCCAAATATGATAGAATATGGAAATAAAGATGCAGAAGTAATTGATTATGGCGTTTTTGATGAAGATGGCAATGCTATTAATGTATTTGACAATAATGATGTTGTTACATTTAAATCAAAGGTTAGATTTAACAAAAAAGTTAAAGACCCTATATTTACACTAACAATTAAAGATTTTGCAGGTAATGATATTGCAGGTACAAATTCAGACATTGAAAAGATTAGTACAGGTACTTTTGAAAAAGGAGATATAGTAGTTGCTGAATTTAAGCAAAGAGTTCCTGTGGCTAGTGGAAAATATACTTTATCATTTAGTTGTACTAGATATAATTTACAAGGAAATTTAGAAGCTCTTAATAGAAAATATGATGCTTTATTAATTGAGATTATTACTACCAAGAATACAGTTGGAATTGTAAGAATGGACTCTAATATTACAGTCACAAAACTATAATCAAGAAAGGCTAGTAAATGGATTCAAAAATAAAAGATTTTAAAAAGAATATAATTGCATGGTATCCTATTGAATCGAGTGATAGCGTTTTAATAATTGATGGAATCGAAGAAATCACTAACGAGATTAAAACCAAAACAAATGATATATTAAATGTCGATAACGAATACCTAAGTCAAGTTAATAAGAAATATGATTATGTTGTTTTAATCGGAAATATCGATAGAATGAATTCACTAAATGAGATAGTTAGCTTTATAAATAAAATAAAATCTTTCTTAAAACCAAAAGGTAAGATTTTGTTAGCATGTAAAAACAAGTTTGGTATGAAGTATTGGGCTGGAGAACAGTACTCTGAAGATGATAGACCATATGATAGTATAGAAAAATCAGATAAGCTATATATAAGTTATTTACAGCTTATGAGTATTTTAAAAGAATGTGAATTAAAATATAAACTATATTATCCTCTTCCAGATTATGAAATAACAAATGTCATTTATACAGATGAGTGTAAGCCTAACAATGAAACTATATATGCTAGAGATATCAATATTTCAAGATACAATGAATATTTGAGTTTTTCAGAAAGAAATGCATACAAAGAAATTCTAAAAGAGAATGAAGAAATGTTTTCATTTTTTGCTAATTCATTCTTTGTAGAGGCAACAATTGTTAACGATAATTTTCAGCCAATAAAATATGTTAGTTATGGTAATACTAGAAAAAAAGATTATAGAATAAAAACTATAAATTTTGGAGATTATGTATATAAAATTAATAATTGTGAAGAGGCGAAGGAACATATTCTAAATATTGAACATAATATTAGAACAATTGATAATACTGGATTAAATTGCCTTGATAGATATGAAGATGGTAAAATTATTAGTAAGTATTTGTTTGATGCTAAGTCATATGATGAAGTTATTGTAGATGAATACAAAAAAAATGGAATTAATGGCGCTATAGAAAAAATAGATTATTTCAAAAACAATGTTTTGAAAAAGATATTTATAGAAGTGGCTCCTAACAAGGATGTTTTTGATAAATATGGTATTGAGGTATCAGATAGTTTAATTAAAAAAATGCATTTTACTAAAAAGGGATTGTGGGATTTAATCTTTTCTAATTGCCTAGTAAAAAATGATGAAATATATATTTATGACCAAGAATGGTTTGAGGAGAATATTCCAATAGAGTTTATTTTGTATAGATCGATTTTATATTGTAGAGAACTATCAAATAATATAAATATTAATGAGATATACAAAAAAGAAGGAATTATAGATTTTATTGATGTGTTTAGCCAGTTAGAGAATAAACTACAAGACAAAATAGTAGACAAGGAAATTTGGAATTTACACTATAATACAGTTAAAGAAATTGGAAAAGTGAAGACAATTATACAAGAATATCGAAAGAGGAGTGCTATGACAAATCAACATGTTGAAAACTTGGAGAAAACAACTAAAGATTTAGAAGAAATCTGTAATGAATTACAGTTAAAAGAAAAAGAATTGCGTAAAGAAAATCAAGAGCTTAAGAAAGAAAATGACAGTTTAAAAAATAATGTTGATGAACTTTCGCTTGGTATAATAGAATATAAAAATGGCATTGAAAATCTTACAAGCCTTATTCAAACAAAAGATACTCAACTTGTGAACTATGCTAATGAGATTAGAACTATGGCAAATTCAATGTCATGGAAGATTACTAAGCCAATTAGAATTTTTTCGAGATTATTTAATCCATGGAATGGGCTAACTTTTATCGATAGAATATATCCACCAGGTAGTCAAAGAAGAGCAGAATATGATAAAAAAATCACAGAAAAAAGATATAATAAAAAGGTAGAAAATTATTTTAAACTTTCAGATGAGGAAACAGCTGAATACTGGAAGGGTATTGACCATAGATTATATCTAAAATATGAAAAAACATTAGAAAATAAAAAAGAAAAGAAACTTACTGATTATGAAAAATGGATACTAGAAAATAGTCCATCAGACCAAGAATTGTATATGCAAACTAAAACAAGATTTAAAAAGAAACCTAAGATTAGTATTGTAATTCCGCTTTATAATACAGATACTGAGTTCTTTAGAGAACTATTGTATTCTATTCATTGTCAAACGTATAAGAATTGGGAATTATGTTTAGCTGATGGAAGTAACGAAGAACTTGAAGAAATTAAGTCAATGGTTGCAAATGATAAAAGGATAAAATACAAGTTCCTTGGAAAGAATGAGGGAATTTCCGGAAATACAAATAGTGCATTAGAAATGGCAACTGGAGAATTTATTTCTCTTTTAGACCATGACGATATGCTTTCAATAGATGCTTTATATGAAGTAGTTAAAGTCATAAACGAAAATCCTAATGTCGATTTTATTTATTCAGACGAAGATAAGTTTGGGTTGATGGATGAACCATATTATATGCCTCATTTTAAACCAGACTACGCTCCAGATACATTAAGAGCAAATAATTATATTTGCCATTATAGTGTTTTTAGAAAAACTCTTTTAGATAGTATAGGAGGTTTTAATTCAAAATATGATGGAGCTCAAGATTTTGACTTAATACTTAGGGCAACAGAAAAAGCCAGAAAAGTAGTTCATATTCCTAAAATATTGTACCATTGGAGAGTACATAAAGGTTCTACATCTTATGAAGCAGAAGCTAAGCCATATGCAATAGAAGCTGGAAGATTAGCAGTAGAAGATCATATTCATAGAGTTGGTTTACAAGGTAAAGTTGTTAATGGACCACATCCAGGAACATATGAGGTAATCTACGATGTTATTGGAGAACCAAAAGTTTCAATCTTGATACCAAATAAAGATGGAATTGATTTGTTAAAAGTATGCTTAGAGTCTGTACTTGAAAAAACTACTTATAAATATTATGAGATAATTATTATTGAGAATAATAGTGAGAATAAAGAGACATTTAATTATTATAAAGAAATCACTAAAAACCCTAAAATTAAGGTTGTATACTATAAGGAAAAAGGATTCAACTATTCTAAAATTATTAATTTTGGTGTAAAAAATAGTGACGGTGATTTTGTAGTTCAACTTAATAATGATACCAAGCTAATTACTCCAAACTGGCTTGAAAAGATGATTGGATTTTGTCAGAGACCGGATGTAGGAGCTTGTGGAGTTAAGTTGTATTATTCAGATAACACTATTCAACATGCGGGTATTTTTGTTGGATGTTTGACTGTTGCAGCACATATCTTTAGAGGACTTCCAAAGGGAAATCTTGGATATTTTGGTAGAGAAGACTTGATTCAAAATATGAATGCAGTTACAGCCGCTTGCATTATGACAAGAAGAGACATATACGAAAAAGTTGGATATATGAATGAACAATTTGCTGTAGCATTTAATGATATTGATTTTTGTCTAAAGATTAGAAAAAATGGATATTTGATAGTCTATGACCCATTTGTTGAATTTATTCATTATGAATCAAAAACTAGAGGAAATGATACTGATCCAGATAAGATTAATAGATTTAAAGGCGAAATTGATTTATTCCTTAATACATGGAAAGAAAAACTTGAGAGCGGAGATGAGTACTATAATAAAAACTTTAGTTTAGATTCTGATAAATACGATTTGAATATTAAAGATAAGGATTAAAATGATGGGCTTTTAGCTTTGGCTAAAAGCTCATTTGTTATTCTATTCAAATAACTGCAAGTTGACATAAATTCACTTTTGGTATATAATAGAAAAGCGTTATAGCTTTTTTAGAATTATATTTTACAGAGCACAAATGAAAAATATGTCAAGATTTTTTATTGATTTGAGGTGATTTCAATGAATGGTGTTATGGATTTTTTATATCTAAAATGGGTTGATGAAAAAACCAAAGAAAAATATGTAATTGGAGCATTGTGCAAAGATAAAATAAATAACATTTATTATTTTAAATTGAATGAAGATTATACAAACAAGGCAAAAAAATGTGGCTTTTCAACCTCTATTTTGCCATTTGATGATGTAAACAAGATATATGAGAGTAGAATATTATTTCCTTTATTTAGTTTGAGGGTACCTGACCAAGATTCAGATGAATTTGATGAGTTTGAAACACTTAGAAAGACTAAAGGAATATCAGTTAAAGATAACTTTATATTAGAACCCGAAAAATAATTAATTTGATGGAAGAAAAATGTGAGAAAAGATTTAGATTAGACATCTAAATCTTTTCTTTTATATATATCTATGATATAATCTCATGGATTTTAATATGTTTATTTAATAAATGAAATTTAGTATATATTTAAGGGGAGTATCATGAATGATGAAATAATAATAAGGGGTGCCAAAGAACACAACCTCAAAAATATTGATATTAATATACCGAAGAATAAGCTTGTTGTTGTAACTGGTCTTTCGGGTTCTGGTAAATCTTCGTTAGCATTTGATACTATTTATGCTGAGGGACAAAGAAGATATGTAGAGAGTTTATCTGCTTATGCAAGGCAATTTTTAGGAATGATGGAAAAACCTGATGTAGAAAACATTGAAGGTTTGTCACCAGCAATTTCAATAGATCAAAAGACAACTTCAAGAAATCCAAGATCAACTGTAGGTACCGTTACAGAAATCTATGATTTTTTAAGGCTACTATTTGCAAGGGTTGGAACACCATATTGTCCAAATTGTGGTAAGAAAATTGAAAAACAAACTATTGACCAAATTGTAGATAATGTCATGGAACTTGAAGAGGGAACACGTATTCAGGTTTTAAGTCCTATAGTTAGAAGTCGTAAAGGTGAATATTCTAAATTACTAGAAAATATGCAAAAAGAAGGATTTGTTAGAGTTAAAATTGATGACGAACTATATGAATTATCTGATGACATTGAATTAGATAGGAATAAAAAGCATAACATCGACTTAATAGTAGATAGATTAGTTGTTAAAGAGGATATTAAGAGTAGATTGTCAGAGTCTATTGAAACTGCTATGAAGTATGCTAATCAATTAGTTAAGATTGAAATTCCTAATAAATCAGAAAAACTATACAGCGGTAATTATTCTTGTCCAGATTGCAATATTAGTTTTGAGGAGCTTTCTCCAAGAATGTTTTCTTTTAATAACCCAATGGGAGCGTGTCCGGATTGCAGTGGTATAGGATACTTAATGAAGATGGACCCAGATTTAATTATTCCAGACAAAACTAAGACACTTTATGATGGAGTAAAGGCATTTGGTGCTAGTACTCTAAAAAAAGGTGATACTATGGCTAGGATGTACTTTGAAAGCATTGGAAAACACTATGGTGTTGATATAAAGAATAAACCTATTAAGAAATTACCAAAAGAGTTTTTAGAAAAGATTTTGTATGGAACTGGCGATGAAGAAATAGATTTTGTGTATGAGGGATATAGCGGAGTAAGAAAGTTTACTCAACCATTTGAAGGAGTTATTCCTACTTTGGATAGAAGATACAGAGAAACCAAATCTGATGGTATGAGACAATTTTATGAATTATATATGAGCAACAGCCCTTGCTATACATGTAATGGCGCTAGACTTAAAAAGGAAGTACTATCAATTAAAATAGGAAATAAAAACATTAGTCAGATTACAGAACTTTCAATTAGGCAATTAAAAGATTATCTTAATAAGCTAAAACTTACACAAAAACAACAAATGATTGCTAATGTTGTTCTTAAAGAAATTAATGTCAGATTACAGTTTTTAATGGATGTTGGCCTTGAATACTTAACCCTTTCTAGAAGTGCAGGAACTCTTTCTGGCGGTGAAGCACAAAGAATTAGGCTTGCTACCCAAATAGGGTCAGGCCTATCAGGAGTATTATATATACTAGATGAACCTAGTATTGGATTACATCAAAGAGATAATGATAAGTTGCTTGCAACTTTAAGAAAATTACGTGATTTAGGAAACACGTTGATAGTTGTTGAGCATGATGAAGACACGATGTATGCTGCAGATCAAATAATTGATATTGGACCGGGTGCAGGAGTACATGGTGGATATGTTATTGCACAAGGTACGGCTGAAGAAATAAAAAATGTTCCTGAATCTATTACAGGCAGATATTTAAGTGGTAGAGACAAAATTTCAGTTCCTAAGAAGAGACGTAAGTCAAATGGATATGCTATAGAAATAGTAAAAGCTAAGGAAAACAATTTAAAAGATGTTAGTGTTAATATACCACTAGGTGTCTTTAATTGTATTACTGGTGTTTCGGGTTCAGGAAAATCAACACTTGTAAATGAAGTATTATACAAAAATGTTGCCAAGGAACTTTATAAATCAAATGAGAAACCAGGTAAGTGCGATAAAATTAAAGGGCTAGAGCATATAGATAAAGTAATAAATATAGATCAGTCTCCAATTGGTAGAAGCCCAAGATCTAATCCAGCAACTTATACAGGTGTATTCGATATTATTAGGGATTTATTTGCAGAAACTAATGAAGCTAAGATGCGTGGTTATGCAAAAGGAAGATTTAGTTTTAATGTTTCTGGAGGAAGATGTGAAGCTTGCCAAGGTGACGGCGTTCACAAAATAGAAATGAATTTTCTTCCAGATGTGTATGTTCCTTGTGAGGTATGTCACGGAAAAAGGTATAATAGAGAAACCTTAGAAGTAAAGTACAAGGGAAAGAATATTGCAGATGTACTTGATATGACTGTTGAAGAGGCACTTGAGTTTTTTGCCAATATGCCTAGAATAAAAACTAAGATACAGACTTTATCTGATGTCGGATTAGGATATATAAAACTTGGGCAACCATCAACTACTTTATCAGGTGGCGAGGCACAAAGAGTAAAACTTGCGACTGAACTTTCAAAAAGAGCAACAGGTAAAACTCTGTATATATTAGATGAGCCTACTACAGGACTTCATATAGCTGACGTTCATAAACTTGTTGATATTTTACAAAGATTGGTGGATACAGGAAATACGATATTAGTAATTGAGCACAATCTAGACTTAATCAAAACTGCTGATTATATTATTGATCTTGGACCAGAAGGAGGAGACAATGGTGGACAAGTAGTTGCTGTTGGTACGCCGGAACACATATGTAAAAATGACAATTCTTATACTGGAAAATTTTTAAAGAAGTATTTAGAAAAATAATTTTATAAGTTATAATGCAAATAAAAATATATGAAATGGATTTTTGTATGAAAGAAAAAATTAAAAAAATTAACGATAAATTTAACAATTTTGGCAATCTGATTTATAAATACAGATATCAGATATGTATTGCGGTATTTATTGTTCTTGTAATTTTTGGATTAAACGGTTCTTCTATAAGTATGTGGAATTCGTTTATTAATACAGGGGTACAAGAAGATAATGTTATTTTTGGAAAAAGTAGAAGAGTACGTGCTGATGAATGGGCTACATTCACGCCTATGATGTTTTCACAAAAATTTGATGGATTTCACTGGTTTAGTAATATTTTATGCGGAGGGAATACAGACGTCTTTATGATATATGCATTACCAGTTTTTAATCTAATGCAGATTTTTAGACCATTTCAAATTGGTTTTATATTTTTAGATATATCGAGAGGACTATCATTTTATTGGATGGGAAGAATAGTATTCCTATTTCTTGTTAGTTTTGAATTTGGTATGCTTATTTCAAAACGCAAGAAGTTGCTTGCATTAACTTATGCTTTTTTGGTGACATTTTCACCAATGGTACAATGGTGGTTTGCAATTAATGGGACTGTTGAAATTATTTTTTTTGCTGAACTAGCGATTTTGCTGCTAGATAAATATTTAGTTGATGATAATTTTATACATAGAGCATGGTGCTTATTTGGAATAATTGTTTCAGCTGGTGGTTTTATACTCGTATTGTATCCTGCGTGGCAAATTCCTACAGCGTGGGCTTTTGTATTTATTGCTGCATGGATTTTCATCAAAAATTTCAAGAATGTTAAACTAACAAGAAAAGATGTTGTTTCTATAGCTATTGCGTTAATAATATTTATTATATGTATGACATATGTAGTTTATAGATCGTTTGATACATTAAAAGCAATTATCAATTCGGTATATCCAGGTGAAAGAGAAGAATATGGAGGAGATGTATACTATCCCTTACTTAAATGGGCAATGAATATATTTTTACCATATAAAGATGTTTTGCTAAAACTACCAACTAGTGAAAGTGCCACAATGTTCACAATGTTTCCGCTAGGATTAATACTTGCGATTCGAAATTTAATTGTTAATAAAGAAAAAGATAAGTGTACTATCTGTTTGTTATTGGCAGATGCATTTTTATTAGGATATTCAATTATTGGTTTCCCAAAAGTATTAGCTAAAATAACGATGCTTAGCAGAACTACAGGAGTTAGAGCATACTTTGGAATTGGGGTTTTAGATATGATCTTGCTTATAAGGTCGTTGGCAGTAAATGAAAAGAAACCAAATATATTTTTTGCAATTACTTTTGCAACTGTAAGTGCTACAATTATTGCATATTTAGTAAAAAAAGGAGAGTATCAGTATATTACAAAGAAAATGTTCATAGCAATGGTAATTATGATATTTTACTTATACTATTTTGCAATCAGAATTCAAGGCCAAAGTTCAAAAGTATTATTTAGTGCGGGTGTTATTTTTGTAATGATAATGTCTGGCTTTATGGTTAACCCAATTAGAGTTGGGGCAAATGATGTTTTATATTCTCCTATACTAAACAAAGCTAGAGAAATAAATGAAAAAGAAAATGGCATTTGGTTAGTAGCGGATTTACCTTATCCAATACCTGAGTATTTTATGATGGCGGGAGTACCACTTATCAATTCGACAAGCACATATCCTCACCTTGATAGATGGCAGCTATTTGATGATAATGGTAAATATGAGGATATATATAATAGATATGCTCATATAAGGGTATATATTAAACAATCAGAGGATGAGTTTGTTCATGAACTTGATCCTTCCAAGAAAGATAAATTTGAATTAATTCAAAATGATGTCTTTAGTGTATTCGTTTTACCGGACGAATTGAAGAAAATGGGAGTTAACTATATTTTTTCAATTCAAAATTTAGAAGAAATTAGTACCGAAAATACTATTTTTAATAAATTGGAAGAGGTAAATGGATATAAATTCTATAAAGTTGAATATAATTAGGAGGATGTATTATGTATCAAAATGAAAAATTGATTGAATTGAACAATTTTCTTAAAGTGAAAAAAGTAGCTATTATTGGATTGGGAGTTAGCAATATACCACTAATTGATTATATGCATAATTTAAAAGCGGATGTTACAGTCTTTGACAATAGGATGATTGAGCAAATTGATAAAGATGTTATGGATAAAGTTGTAAACTATGGAATGAGATTTCATTTAGGGAGAAATTATTTAGATAATCTTGTGCGGATTTGATATTATTTTTAGATCTCCAAGCTGTTTACCTACTACACCAGAATTAGTTAGAGAACAAGAACGTGGAGCAATACTTACCTCTGAAGTGGAAATGGTTATTACACTTACACCTTCAAAAGTAATTGGTATTACAGGAAGTGATGGAAAAACCACTACAACTACTTTGATATCAGAGATTTTAAAGAAAGATGGTTATAATGTATTTTTAGGCGGAAATATTGGAACCCCATTATTCGATAAAATAGAGTATATGACTCCAGAAGATGTTGTAGTATTGGAATTAAGTAGTTTTCAATTAATGCATATGAATGTTAGTCCAAGCATTTCAGTAATTACAAATATTACTCCAAATCACTTAAATGTACATAAAGATATGGATGAATATGTTGATGCCAAAAAAGAAATATATAAATCACAAGATGAAAATGGCATAGTTATTCTTAATTATGATAATGAAATTACAAGAGCTTGTGGAAATGAAGTTAAGGGAAAAGTTCGATATTTTAGCAGTAAAGAAAAACTTAAAGAAGGAATGATATATGATCCTGATGATAGAATAATCAAAGAATGCAAAAATGGGCTAAGACAACATATATTTGATACAGATAAAATGAAAATACGAGGAGTACATAATTTTGAAAATGCTTGTTGTGCAATTTTAGCTACACAAGATATGGTTAAAAAGGAATCTATAGATTATGTATTGGAAAACTTTGCAGGTGTTGAGCATAGGCTAGAGATGTTTAAAGAATCAGAGAATAAAGTAAAATGGTATAATGATTCTGTCAGCTCAAGCCCTACAAGAACAATTGCAGGATTAAATGCATTTCCTCACAAGAATATCGTGTTAATTGCAGGTGGGTATGATAAAAACTTAGATTACACAGTAATAGGCAAGCCAATTGTGGATCACTGCAAGTCTTTAATATTACTAGGAGCTACATCTGATAAAATTGAGAAAGCAGTAAAGGATGTACTATCAAACAGTAAAAAAGACCTTCCAATATACAGATGCAAAAACTTAGAAGAAGTTGTTTTAACTGCTGAGAAAATTAGTGAAAAAGGTGATATGGTACTATTTTCTCCAGCAAGCGCAAGTTTTGATATGTTTAAGAATTTTGCTGAAAGAGGACTTCTATTTAAGAAAACTGTTAATAATCTTATTAAATAAGGAAATAATATGGGTAAAAGTAAGAAAAGAAAAAAAACAAACAAATCTACAAAGAAGACTAAGAAGGTTACAAACAAAGTACCAGTACAAGATGAAGAGTTAAAAGAAAATAAAGATAATGCAACGAAAGATGTTGAAGAAAAAAATACAATAGATTCTGTAAAAAAAGAAGAACCCCAAAAGGAAAATATAGAAAATACACCTAAAGAAAAAACAGATATTATTTGTACAGAATCTTCAAAAGAAAAGTATAAAAATGATAAACATATAAGTTATTGGAATCTAGTAAAAGTACTTTTTTCTTTATGTATTACAGTAATCGCTAGTATAATATCATCTGAACCTAGATACTTCGTAATGGGTACCTTAGAAATAGTTTTGATATTTGCTTTTACAGATTTAATTCATAAAAAGAACAGAATAGCTGCGAATATATTCAATTCAGTTTTGAATTTTATGTATAACTTGGAAGTAGTGATCCTTATTTTTGGAAGTACATTTTTGAGTAGAGTAATGCTAACGAATTTATCATCAATTGAAGACCTAGAAGGAAGGGCAGCATTATATATTACAGCAGCTGTTGTTATTGTTTTAATATCATGTTTGAAATATAAAGAGAATACTCATGACGTTAGAATAAGCAAGGTAATTATTGTTGGTGGGATTTTTATTCAAACTATGTTATTTATGTATTTTGATATAACATGTTCACCTTTATGGGGATATTATACTCTAATAGAAGATGAAGTAACGTATTATACATTGATGAAAGATATAAGGAATAATAATGCAGATAAACATGAATTCTATAATGACGGAATTGAGGATGTTGTTGCAGCAGATGAATTCTCATCTAATAAACCTAATGTCATTCTTATATTTACTGAAGGCTTATCTCAAAATATTGTATTAGATAAGAGAAACATAATGCCAAATGTTAAAGCGTATGAGGAAAAATCAATTAATTTTACTGGATATTATAATCATACATTTGCAACATATAGAGGTATAATTGGGCAACTATTTTCAGGCTACCAAAATAAAAATCTTGACGAAAATCATTTGATTTCAATTCAATCAATTATGAAAGATAATGGTTATGTTACATGTTTTCTTAATACAGAACCTAAAAACAAGGAATTTACTAGATATGCTAAAAAGCTTGGCTTTGATGAAGTAGTATCAGGTAAAAAAACTTCAGGTGCCGCAAGGACAATGAGTGATAAACAAGCATATGAGGAATTATTTGCTCAAGCAAAGAGGTTAACTGGCATAAATAAGCCATTTTTTATAACGATGTATACATTTGGCACACATGTGTCACTAGATACTAAAAACGAAGAGTATGGCGATGGTACAAATAATGTTTTAAATAGGTTCTATAATGTAGATTTTCAATTTGGAAAATTCATGGAAGAATTTGAAAAGAGCGAATTATTTGATAATACAATCATAGTGTTTACTACAGATCATTGTTCATATAGTGATCTTGATTATATATCGACTTTTGATGATGTTCATGAAAGAACATACACTATGTTAGATGATATGCCACTGTTTATCTATCATAAAAATATAAAACATGAAGATATAGAGGTGGATGGTAGAAATTCATTGTGTTTAGCACCTACTATTCTAGATTATTTAGATATTAGTGCTCCAAATTATTTTTTAGGGTCTTCGTTGTTTTCTGGTGTCGAAAGTAAGACAGAATTTGAGTATGCTTATCAAAGTGAAATTAATTATTGTACAACTCGTAATAAAGTATTATCAACGAATATCGAGGATTTTGATGAGGGATTAAAAGAGAAAATTTTAGACTATTATGCAGTCTGTTCACAATAAAAATATTTTTGTTGAAATGACAAAAACTCTGTGTTATAATGTGCCATAAGAGAGACTATCATATTGATAGTCTCTTTCATTATTTATGAAACTTATAAAGGAGTTTATTATGGAAAATCAAGAAAAAGACGGAAAACTAAAGATACTAATTGCAACAGCATTTCCTACACATGGGGCTGGTAGCGGTGCACTTGTTACAACACAAGCAACCTCATATGTAGCAGACGGATATCCTGTTCATATAATTACTGGAGATAATAGAACTGATTTTGCTAAGATTCCAGGTGTGGAATATCACATTGTTCCATTTACTGCAGAAACAAAAGATGCAGAGATTATAGATGGTCAAGTCCCATTTAACTATTTGATGTTTACATCACACACAGAAAGTACAGCAAATTTCTGGAATGTTCCTCTTGGCGTAGTAGAACAATATTGCAATCATTTTAAAAAAGCGCTAGTTCAAGAGACAAAAGAATTTAATCCAGACGTTATACATGCACAACATAATTGGCTTCTAAGCAGTGAAGCAACACGTATGGGAAAACCTGTTGTTACTACTGTACATGGAACTGACCTTAAAGGCTATGATGAACTTGCAAGAGTTAGACTTGCTGGTGCTAAGAGTGGCATTGAACAAATATTGAGTAAAGGCGATTCAAAGCTAAATAGAGATTTCGCTGAATTAGAAGAAATATATCATAGATCTTCATCTTTCTCTGAAATTGAAAGAAGAGTTAAAGAAAGTTTCCCAGAATATCAATTTGATAGATTACCAGATAAGGATGTAGAAAATCTTTTAAAAGGAAATATTAAGGCTGTAGATGCCAGTGACGGGACTAAGCTTGTTCAACTTCTAAATGAAAGAACAAAATATGAATTCTATATGAGAGAAGCAGAGAACTCAGCTAGAAATTCTGACAAGATAATAGTTATATCTGAATCTCAGAAGAAAAAGTTTATTAAACTATTTCCATATGCAGCTGATAAAGTTGAACTTGTAAAAAATGGATATGATCCAAAAAAATTCTATGTAGATAAAAATATAACAAAAGAACAAGCACTTGAAGGTCTTGTTTCTAATAGTACACCTGATGGAAAAATTCCAGCTGATTTTGATAAAATGGTATTGTTTGTTGGAAAGTTCGCAGATTTCAAAGGAATAGACTCAATGTTAATTGCAACAAAAATATATGAAGAAAGAATGAAAGCTAAAGGAAAAAAAGTTGCTACTATTATAGTTGGCTCTGGAGCATTAGAAAAAGGTCTTAAGGCTGAAGCAGAAAAACTAGGTCTTGAAAATACGCATTTTGTTGGAAGACAAGATCATAATAGAATAAACAAACTTCAAAATATTGCTGATGTTTCACTGATACCTTCAAGAAACGAGCCATTTGGATTAGTTGTTATAGAAGGGACTGCATGTGGACATCCAGTTATAGCATGTAATTCTGGAGGTATACCTGACATATTAAATACGACAGGTGAAGAGATGCCTAAAAAGGATATTGCACAAACTAAACTTGGGTTATTAGTAAGAGCTGTACCTGTTAGACCAGAGCTTACAAATGATGAGTTTGATCAATTAAATGTTTTACTTGCACAATACATGACAGAAAAAGATGATGCAGAAAAAGAAAAGTGCAGAGTTGCCATAAAACATTACTTTGGTATTTCAGAAGAAGATTTAGATGAGTATGTTAAAGCAACAAATAATTTAGCAGATGCAGTAGAAAAAACTCTTGAAGGAGAATATCAATTCGACAATGAAGAAATTGCAGACTATACTCAAAGAGAATATTCTCAAGGTGTTATTACAAGACGTATATTGGACATATTTAGAAATTCAATGGCATTGAATAGAAGAAGAAGAGTTCAAGAATAATTATTAAAGATCGAGATAATAAGTCTCGATCTTTTGTTATATATTTGTTATACAAATGACAATTATTTGTAATTAAAAAACTATAATATTTGTAATATAATTTACTTGTTTAAATAGGTAAATAAGAGTTTCTAGGAGATGGAATATGAGAAGAAAAATTAGATTTTTAGCTACAATTATTATGTTTTTGGTATTGATACAAAGTACAATACCAACTTTTGCGTTTTCTTTTGGAAAACCAAAAATTAATTTAGAATTAGGCGAATATTCGCAAGCATATAAAGATTGGTTACAGCTTCCAGAGGATGAAAAAGAAAAAACAATTCAGCCAAGTATTGTTGATATAGAACCAGTAAAAGTTAATTCAGCAAACCCACTTTCAGAAGTAGGTAGTTCTATGTCTTCATCAGAAAAGAAATTTTCTTTAAAAGATGTTATTCCAGATAATGTTGTTGTTAGAAATCAAGAAAGATCCGAATTATGTTGGGCCTTTTCTACTCTTGCTTCTCTAGAATCAAACTTAGGGCTTAAAGATTATATAAATAATAATTCTGTCACAAAGTATGACTTTTCTGAAAAACATATGGGATATGCTTCAGGTAATAGCTTTTCAAACGGGGCAATAAATAAATATGGTTTAGCTCAGGGAGCAAACTCACAATCATCTTTGTTGACAGCTCATGCATATTTAGTAAATGGTGCTGGTGCTGTAAATGAAGAATCAATGCCATATGATTTAAATTTTCCAAATATAGATTATGATAGTTTTAAGGAAATCAAGCCTGTCACTCAGGTAAGTGATATAGAAACATATGGTGGTACTGATGATAGAGGTGCAATAATTCAAAAAATTAAAGATAATATAGTAAAACATGGTGGTGTTACTGCTGCAATTCATGGTGCACAACCATATTCTGGATGCTTCAATCCAGATACAGGCGCTATATACTGTAATGATGGAACAAAGTATCCTACTAACCATGCTGTATCAATAATAGGATGGGATGATGATTATAGTGTTGATAATTATGTTGAGAACATGAAACCATCATCAAATGGAGCATTTATTATTAAGAATTCATGGGGGGATAGATATGTAGTTAGATTTGATTCTCAAGAATTCAAAATGCTTAAACAAATGGCATATGAGCCATATAAAGAACAATACAAAGAAATGGGAATAAACTCTGCAGAAGAAATTCCAGATAGCTCGATGATAAATGCACTTAGAAATATGGGATTTGAAACTAATGATACAGAGGCTTGGATGCAAATGGGCGATGATGGTATCATGTATGTTTCATACGAAGATGCAAACATTCTAAGTATGCTTCTTTCTATTGAAAAGGCAGACTATAAAACAAGCAACGAGATAGAATATCAATATGACTATACAGAGTATAATGCATATATGGCAACAACAGCAGACTCATATTATTTAGCAATTAGACTTAATAAGAGTACTGGTGGAGATAAAGTTGAATCTATTACAAAAGTGGGAATGTGGACACTTTCACCATTAAAAGCAAAAGTTTTTGTTAATCCAAATGGTACAGACACAAACAATCTTGTTGAAGCTACTCTTGCTGAAGGCGAATACGAAACTCTTACACCAGGATATCATACAATAGAATTTGCAAATCCTATACAAGTAGAAGGAGACAATTTCACTGTATTTGTACAATGCACACCGACAGAAAAGGAAGATGGAAAGTCTTATTTTCCACTTGTATGTAATACAGGTGAAGCAAAATATGCAAATGTTAATGTTAAGGAGAATCAAACTTTCTATTATGAAAGCCTACGTTCATACGTTGACCTTGGAAAAGCAAGTGAGCTAAGCAGTCAGTTTTCAGATTATACAGCCACGCTAAAAGTATTTACTGAAGAAACAGAAAATAATGGAAACAATAACAATAATAATGGTAATAACGGTGCGCCAAGTCAATCTGACTTTAAACATACAAGTTTTTCATTTGCAACTTCAAAAATAGCTGAAATGTATGATTATACTTTTAGTGATCCAAATGAACAAGAATACTTAATTATGAATTTTGAAGTAAACAATATCTCAATAGATTTGGGAAGAAAATATACATATCAATATCATTTGTCAAATGTTCAAGGAGAATCAAACATTACGAGTTGGTACGATATGAAAGAGGTTAAAGCTTCTGCTAATCAATTAAAATTTACCGCTGATTCACGTGATATACCTGATTTTGCATCTCTATTAGAAGGACAAAGAATTTATTTGTATATAAGAGAGACAGAAGAACGTAATGGTGAAACAGATACACTTGCAAGTAATGCGATACTTGTGTTTGGAAACGATAAAGCTGTTACATATAAGGATGGAAATGTTGTTTCAGTTGTAAATGGAGGAGGAAAAACTTCAGAACCAGGAAATACTTCAAATTATAATTCTCCTGGAACCACTCCTTCTAATTCAAATAATAATAACAATAATAACAGTAATAATGGAGGTTCAAACACTAATAAAGATGATACAACTGCTAAATCGGTTTTACCAAATACTGGTTTTAAAGATGTTTTATTTATTACAATGTTTGTTTTCACATCGGCGGGTTTAGTGCTATATGTACTTTATAGAAAGATAGATTATTAGTTTTAAAATTAGAATAAAGGGACAAAAGATGGCTACATATAATGTGTAGCCATCTTTAAAATTTGCTTAGTTTTTTTGTTGCAAAAAAAGATATTTAATGATATATTAATCAAGTATAAATTTGAGATAACTAAAATTAGGAGGCAAAAATAATGGGACTTATGAAAAAAATTTTTGGAGACTATAGTGAGAAACAAATCAAGAAGGTAATGCCTATAGTTGAAAAAATAAATAGCTTAGAGCCAGAAATGGAAAAACTTACAGATAAAGAATTAAGAGCAAAGACAGATTATTTCAAGGGTGAATTAAACAATGGAAAGACACTAGACGATATACTTCCAGAAGCATATGCAGTAGTTAGAGAAGCATCAAAAAGAGTATTGGGCATGAGGCACTTTGATGTTCAGCTTATTGGTGGTATAGTACTTCATCAAGGTAGAATTGCTGAAATGAAAACAGGTGAAGGAAAAACATTGGTTGCTACTTTACCAGTTTATTTGAATGCACTTACTGGAAAAGGTGTTCATGTGGTTACGGTTAATGACTACCTTGCTAAGAGAGATAGTGAGTGGATGGGTAAGTTGTATAGATTCCTTGGATTAACAGTAGGACTTATATACAATAGAATGCCACAAGATCTTAAACATACAGCATATCAGGCAGATGTTACTTATGGTACTAATAATGAATATGGATTTGATTACCTAAGAGACAATATGATTATGCGTAAAGAAGACAAAGTTCAAAGAGAATTAAATTATGCTATTGTCGATGAGATTGATAGTATTTTGATTGATGAAGCTCGTACACCACTTATTATTTCTGGTAGAGATTCAAAAGCCTCTGTTGATTTATATAAAAAGGTTGATCACTTCGTAAGTAAGCTTGAAGCTAAAGTTATTATTGAAGAAGATGTTAAAGATTTAGATCAAGTTGAAGATAATGAAAAATATGATTATATAGTAGATTTGAAAGCTAAATCTGCATCTCTTACCCAAAAGGGTATAGAAAAAGCTGAGAAAGAATTTGAAGTTGAAAACCTAAACGATTTAGACAATTCAGAATTAGTTCATGGAATTAATCAAGCACTACGTGCACATGGTATCATGAAAAAAGACGTTGACTATATCGTAAAAGATGGAGAAATTCTTATAGTTGATGACAACACAGGTAGAATTATGTATGGTAGAAGATATAATGAAGGTCTTCACCAAGCAATAGAAGCAAAAGAAGGAGTTAAGGTTCGTGAAGAATCAAAAACTTTAGCTACAATTACATTCCAAAACTACTTTAGAATGTACACTAAATTATCTGGTATGACAGGTACAGCTATGACTGAAGAAGAAGAATTTAGAGAAATCTATAGTCTTGACGTTGTTGCTATTCCTACAAATATGCCAATGATTAGAAAAGATTTAACTGATATCATATATAAAAATGAAAGAGCAAAATTCAATGCAGTTATAGAAGATATCAAAGCTTCTCATATTAAAGGACAACCAGTTGTAGTTGGTACTGTTTCAGTTGAAAATTCTGAAAAACTTAGCAAACTACTTGAAGATGCTGGAATAGAGCACGAAGTATTAAATGCTAAAAACCATGAAAAAGAAGCAGAGATTATAGCTCAAGCTGGAAAATATGGTGCTGTTACAATTGCTACAAACATGGCTGGTCGTGGTACCGATATTATTCTTGGTGGAAATAGTGAATATCTTGCAAAACAAGAAATGAGAAAGCAAAAATATTCAGAAGGTATGATAGAACAAGCTACAGCATTTAACGAAACTGATGATCAAGATATTATTGCTGCAAGAGCTAAATATAAAGAATTAGTTGATAAATATAATGCAGAAATAAAAGATGAAAAAGAAAAAGTTATTAATGCAGGTGGGCTTAAGATAATAGGTACTGAAAGACATGAGTCACGTCGTATAGACAATCAGCTTCGTGGACGTAGTGGTCGTCAGGGTGATCCAGGTGAATCAAGATTTTATTTAGCATTAGACGATGATTTATTGAAAATCTTTGGTGGAGATATGATTAGAAAAATCTATGACAAAGTCGACATGCCAGAAGATTTACCAATTGAAGCAAAAATATTAGCAAGAACTATAGAAAATGCTCAAAGCAAAGTTGAGAGTAGAAACTTCTCAATAAGAAAACATATCTTAAGCTATGATGATGTTATGAACGTTCAAAGAAATCTGATTTATGATCAAAGAAGAGAAGTTATTGAAGGAAAAGACATTAGAGATAATATAGTTGAAATGATTGATTCATCTTGCGATATGATTGTAGATACATTTAGACAAGATATTGAAGAACACAAATTAAGCAAAGATGCATTATTAAATGAAATCAGAGTTAATTTGAATATTCCTGAAGTTGAAAGTCTAAATAAAGACCAAGTTGATGCCGATGAAGTGCTTTCTGAGATTAAAGAAAAAGCTCATGCAAGTTATGAGCAAAAAGAACAAGAAATTGGCGAGGACATTAGAGAAGTAGAAAGAGTTGTACTTCTAAAAGTTGTTGATACAAAATGGATGGATCACATTGATGCTATGGACATCTTAAAAAATGGTATTGGACTTAGAGCTTATGGTCAAAAAGATCCAGTTGTTCAATACAGACAAGTTGGAGCTGATATGTTTGATGAAATGATTGCAAACATTAAGCTTGAAGTTGCAAAAATAATGCTTCATATTGTAAAACGTGGAATGAACATCAAGAGAGAACCAGTAGCTGAGGTTACTGGAGAAAGATTAGATGATAGTTATCATGAGGATGAAGATGAAGTAGAAGAAATTGACTTTTCACCAGAAGAGCTTACACCTCGTCCACAACATAGCAATTCTGAAAAACCAGAACCATATAGAAACGAAGGACCAAAGATTGGAAGAAACGATCCTTGTCCATGTGGAAGTGGTAAGAAATACAAGAATTGTTGCGGTAAAAATCAGTAAAATCAAGGCTTTGCGGTTGAAGATAATGTTAACATAAAGATAAAAATTGACATCTGACATCCATTTGACATCCTAAAACTAAAAATGATGTCAAAACTGAATTAAAAATCTTATAAAAGCAAAAGAGTTAAATATATAAATTTTAACTCTTTTTATTTTTCTATTTTTAAGGAGGTTTTAAAATGGTT